>JGI24917J38488_100554_pt1 | contig 30282 bp, 28 predicted proteins | sample LinPfosmplate5_FD_38488 | JGI IMG/M metagenome (IMG submission 38488)
GCTGCTTCCTTCCGGACCTGACCAGGTTGGCGAGGCACTTGCCCGCGCCAACCCCTCAAGGTCGATATAGGGGGCAGTACGGATTCGTGCAAGGGGCGGATATCGCCGCGCGATTGCACCCGCCGCGCGGCCATGGCATCGGTGGGCCATGAGACATGCAGAAACAGTGACATTCGGGGGTTCAGGCCTTGATCGTGCGGCGCAGTTGCGCGGTGATATTGTAAAAACCGCCAATGATCCGGCGGCGCGGTGTATTGTGTTGTGGCAGGGTAAACCCCTGCTTGAGAATGAGGACGGTGGCCTCGCACGGGTCCCGTTTGATCACCCGATCATGGCGGACGCTGGTCCGTTACAGTTGTTTTTGGGGTTGGACGACGGCGTGCCGACCTTTGCGGTATCTTTGAGCAAATGGGAACCAGACCTTGAGGCGGAGGCAGATTTGACAGCGTTCCTTGACCCATCGCTGCAACGTCACCCGAGCATGCCCCGCGAGGCTTGCTTTGCTGAATTGCGCGCGATCATGACGCAACTATCCCAGCGTGATGCGGAATTGGCGGCGACTGCGCGCGCGACTTTGGCATGGCATGATAGCCACAAATGTTGTTCGGCCTGCGGGCAGCCTAGCGTTGCTGCGGATGCAGGGTGGCGGCGTGTGTGCCCCGCCTGTGAAACCCAACATTTCCCGCGCACAGACCCTGTTGTGATCATGCTAATCACACATGGCGACGATGTTCTTGTCGGGCGATCACCCGGTTGGCCCGACGGCATGTATTCGCTTTTGGCTGGGTTTGTTGAACCCGGTGAAACGATTGAAGCCGCAGTGCGCCGTGAAGTGTTCGAGGAAGCGGGGATCACCGTTGGACCAGTTGAATACCTTGCTAGTCAGCCATGGGCGTTTCCATCGTCATTGATGATCGGCTGTTACGGTGAGGCGACAAGCACGGACATCACCATTGATCCGGTTGAGCTTGAGGATGCGCGCTGGGTCAGCCGCGCAGACATGGCGCGCGCTGCGAATGGGGAACACCCTGAAATCAAAGCGGCCCGCGCAGGTGCAATCGCGCATTTTTTGCTAGAGAATTGGTTAACGGATACGCTAGATTAACCTGACATGATTAGAACAGGCCGCTAAGGCCGACAGCTCGAGCAGGACAGCATGGAATTTACCGCACGCGAAGATATCGAGTCCTCGATTGAATATGTGTTCGATCAAGTCACTGATCTCCCAACTTTTTAACGGTCCATCATGCGCCGTGGCGGTGATGTTGAACGGGTTGCAGGCGGCGATGCGGCGGCAGTTGGTACCAAATGGCGGGTCAATTTCCGCATGCGCGGCAAGGAACGCACTGTCGCGGGGCAAATTGTGCAAGTGGACAAACCCAACGGCCTGACGATTGAAGTTAAATCAAAGAACGCGGATGGCGCGATGGTGGTTGAATTGGTCGCCTTGTCGAAGGCCCGCACACGCCTGATCGTGACAGCCGAAGCGGCTCCAAAGACAATCCCCGCCAAGCTGTTTTTTCAATCGCTGCGCTTTGCGCGCGCTAAAACAGACAGCAAATTCAAAAGCTTGGTCGCAGGTTTTGCCAAAGACGTGGACAAAAAATACCGCGCTTAGGTTTTTGGCTTTTCGTGACGTCGGGGTGCCGCCGGAAAGACGCCCATAAGGCGGATGTGATCTGTGAAGTAATCCAGCTCATCCATCGCGCGTTGCACGTTTCTGTCGTCAGGGTGCCCTTCGACTTCTGCATAAAATTGCGTCGCGGTGAACTGCCCCCCCACCATGTAGCTTTCCAGCTTAGTCATGTTCACGCCGTTGGTCGCGAAACCACCCATCGCTTTGTACAAAGCCGCTGGAATGTTGCGCACACGGAAGACGAAACTGGTGACCATGCCCTGCTTGCCTCGGCGTGACAGATCAGGATCGCGGGCCATGATTAAGAACCGTGTCGTGTTACGATCGTGGTCTTCAATATTGTGCGCCAGCACGTTCAAACCATAAATCTCTGCCGCCATCTCAGAGGCGAGGGCCCCTGCCGTCATATCATCGCCATTGGCCACATCCATCGCGGCGCGGGCGTTGTCGGGGCTGACCTGCGTGGTGATTCCATGGTCGCGCAGAAATTTCCCACACTGGGGCAGGATCACGACGTGACCCGCTGCCGTGCGAATTTGGCTTAGTTGCGCACCCGGTTTGCCGAGCAGATTGATATGCACACGCACGAATGCCTCATCCACGATGTGTAGGCCGCTTTCTGGCAATAATGTATGTACGTCACCAACGCGCCCGTAGGTGGAATTTTCGACAGCGATCATGCCAAGTTCGGCGTCGCCCTTGCGGACAGCTTGGATGGCGTCATCAAAAGTCGGGCAGGGCAAAGGGTCAAAATCGGGTCGCGCTTCAAAACAAGCCTGATGGCCGTAAGCGCCGAGTTCACCCTGAAATGCGATGCGTTTTGTCATCTTTACCCCCCATTCGCCCAATATCGTTAAAAATGGGCGCTTCGTCGCGGTGCTACACCTTGATCATTCGGGGGGGAAGCGGATACATGGCACGTGAATCAAGAAGCAGACAGGACGCGACATGTTCGACACAATGACAATGACCAAAGTTCTCGGTGCGGTATGCGGCACATTGCTGATCTTTTTGCTTGGCAGCTGGGTTGCCGAGGAAATTTATCACGCCGGCGGTCACGGCGACCATGAACAAGCGTATGTGATCCCAGTTGAAGGTGGTGACGCCATTGACGAAGTGATCGACGACGGCCCTCCCTTCGCGGATGTTTTCGCCCTCGCGAGTGAGGCAGACGGTGAAGGCCTGTGGCGCGCCTGTTCTGCGTGTCACGCGCTTGAACAAGGTGTGAACGGCGTTGGCCCTTACCTTTATGGTGTTGTTGGACGTGATGTTGGCGTTGCCGAAGGGTACACACAGTATTCCGGCGCGTTGAACGAAGTGGTCGATGTTTGGACGCCTGAACAGTTGAACGCATTCCTTGTCGGACCAAAGGCCTATGCGCCTGGGACATCCATGGGATACAATGGGATGCGCAAAATCGAAGACCGCGCGAACCTGATTGCGTACCTCGACAGCCTCGACGACTAATCTGTTTTACAGAATTTATGCAAAGGCCGTCCTGTTTGGGGCGGCCTTTTGCGTTGCGATCACGCAATTCTCACGCATTCTTAACTTGAATGTTCGACAAAGGCGGCTTTAGCGTCATGTATAGCTAATACCACGCAACCATTAAGGACCGTCCATGATACATTCCCAGCGCCGCAACGCGACAGCCGTCACACAAACGCAAAAAGCAGGTCTGTCGAAATGGGGCTGGATGGTCGCGGGATCCGTCCTCGCGATTGCGGCCGCCACCCATGTGCGCGCGGACAGTCATGAAACCATCATCACATCACACGGCTACACCAACTTCGGAGAGCTGAAGTATCCCGCCGATATGACCCATCTTGATTACGTAAATCCCGATGCCCCAAAGGGCGGCGAAATGAGCGTCTGGTCACGCGGAACATTTGACACATTCAACAATTTTACCCGCGAAGGCGCAGCCGCGGCGGGCACCACGATTTTGTACGAAAGCATTATGTCGGCCACGGCGGATGATCCGTATGGGTCTTATTGCTACCTTTGTACAACGCTGGAATATCCAGAAAGCCTGGATTGGGTGATCTTTAACTTGCGCGACGATGTGACGTTTTCAGATGGCACACCCTTCACAGCCGAAGACGTTGTATTCTTTCATGAATTGATCATGGAACAGGGCCTGCCTGAATATGTGACCGTCGTCGAAGGTTACATCGAAAGCGTCGAGGTGCTGGACACCCACCGTGTGCGGTTCAACTTTACGCCAGAAGCGCCGCGCCGCGATGTGATCGGCATTGCAGGCAGCAACCGCGCGTTTTCAAAGGCATGGTTTGAAGAAACCGGCGCGCGTCTGGATGAATCCACCGATGTGCCGTTCCTTGGGACTGCTGCCTATGTGCTGGGCAGCTTTGATACCAATCGCCAGATCATTTACGAACGTAATCCTGAATGGTGGGGCGCAGACCACCCGTTGAACATAGGTCAGGCGAACTTCGACAGCATCCGCTATGAATATTTCACCGACACAGCCGCCGCCTTTGAGGCGTTTAAGGCGGGCGAATATACATTCCGTATGGAAAGCTCTTCTTTGCAGTGGGCCACAGGGTATGAATTTCCCGCCATTGATGATGGGTGGGTGATCAAAGAAGAACTGCCAGACGGCACCATCGGATCCGCGCAGGCGTTTATCTTCAACCTGCGCGACCCCAAATTCCAAGACCCCGCCGTACGTGAGGCGATCCGCCTGATGTTTAACTTTGAATGGTCCAATGAAACGCTGTTTTACGGGCTTTATGAACGGGTGGAATCCTTCTGGCAAAACACGGATTTGCAGGCGCAGGGCACACCGTCTGATGCGGAATTGGCGCTGTTGCAGCCGCTTGTCGACGAAGGCCTGCTTGATGCATCTATCCTGACGGACGAGGCTGTTATTCCGCCCACGTCAAACGCCAGCCGCCCCACCGACCGTGGCAATCTGCGCGCCGCGTCTGCCCTGCTGGATGAAGCGGGCTGGATGGCGGGCGATGACGGGATGCGCCGCAAGGACGGTGAAGCGCTGACTGTGGAATTTTTGTCAGCATCGCCGGGCTTTGACCGCATCATTAATCCTTACATCGAAAGCCTGCGCCGCCTCGGTGTGGACGCGAGCCTGAACCGCGTGGATTTCGCGCAATACGTTGAACGGCTGAACGCGCCGTCCGAGTTTGACATTGTCACACACAATATGACCCAAGGGTTTGAACCGGGCAGTGGACTGCGCCAGTGGTTCGGGTCTGAAACAGCCGCCGACAGTTCGCGCAATTTGATGGGGCTACGGGACCCTGCGGTGGACCGGCTACTCACCAACGTCATCAATGCAACATCGATTGAGGATATGACGGCAGGGACGCAGGCCATCGACCGCGTGCTGCGCGCGAAAGGGTTCTGGGTGCCGCAATGGAACAACAATAAACATCTGGTCTCTTACTACGATATTTATGAATACCCCGAAAATTTGCCGCCCTATTCATTGGGCAACTTGTCATTCTGGTGGTACAACGCCGAAAGAGCAGACGAACTGAAAGCACAAGGGGCGCTCTAAGCCCCATGCGATCGGCAATAATAAAAACAAAGGCTATGCACTAAATATGGGCGCCTATATTCTCAAACGGTTGCTGCTTGTGATCCCGACGCTTCTTGGGATCATGATCGTCAATTTTGCGTTGATCCAATTCGTGCCCGGCGGCCCGATCGAACAGATCATCGCGCAGCTTGAGGGCGGCGGTGACGTCTTTGAAGGTATTTCCGGTGGCGGTTCAGAAATTATAGATGAAGGCGGCGACAGCGTGGCGTCACGCGGGTTGCCGCAAGAATTTCTGGATGAATTGCAGGTCGAATTCAACTTCTCGCGGATCGTGTGCGAAGCGGGATATCTGGGTGAACCGGATCTGCGCGCCGATGAATGTTCCCCCGTGCCGATCCCCGCATTTGAACGGTTTTTCCTGATGATGTGGGATTATATGCGGTTCGATTTCGGCGAAAGCTATTTCCGGTCGGTGTCTGTCGTGGACCTCGTGTTGGAAAAGATGCCTGTGTCGATCACCCTTGGTCTTTGGTCCACGTTGATTGCCTATATGGTGTCGATTCCCTTGGGCATCAAAAAGGCCGTGCGCGACGGGTCGTCGTTTGACACATGGACCTCTGCGGCGATCATTGTTGGATATGCGATCCCGGGGTTCTTATTTGCCATTCTGCTGATCGTGCTGTTTGCATCAAACAATTGTTTCCGCTTTCCGTACTTGTCGGATTTCTTGCGCGACAACGCGGTCCTCTGGTGGATGTATGATTACAACCCGACCTGCGTTCGCCTGTTCCCGCTGCGCGGTTTGACATCGTCAGACTTCGACACGCTCAGCACATGGGGCCAGATCAAGGACTACTTCCATCACATCGCTTTGCCTGTGTTAGCCTCCACGATTTCGGCCTTCGCGACACTGACGTTGTTGACCAAAAATTCCTTCTTGGACGAGATCAAGAAGCAATATGTCATAACCGCCAAAGCCAAGGGTTTGTCCGAGGGCCGTGTTTTGTACGGCCACGTGTTCCGCAACGCGATGTTGATCGTGATTTCGGGCTTTCCGGCGCTGTTCATCGGGGTGTTCTTTGGCGGTTCCTTGATCATTGAAACGCTGTTCTCTCTCGACGGGCTTGGACGCCTCGGGTTTGAGGCGACGTTGCAGCGCGACTACCCCGTCATGTTCGGGACGTTATTCGCGTTCTCCCTCATGGGGCTTGTGGTCGGCATTTTGACGGACATCACCTACGTGTTGATCGACCCGCGCATTGATTTCGAGAAAAGGGGTTGAGTATGGACACCGCACTCCCCCCCGTACCGAAAAAGGGCCGCTTTACGCTGTCGCCGTTGAACAAACGCCGCTGGGCTAATTTCAAACGCAACCGCCGCGCGCTGTGGTCCCTTTGGATTTTCATGATCCTGTTTGGGTTGTCGTTGTTTGCCGAATTCCTCGCCAACGATAAACCCATTATGATCAGCTATCGTGGTGAAATCCGCATGCCGATTTTCCAATTTTTTAGTGAACGCGACTACGGTGGGGATTTCCCAACCGAAGCGGAATACAAAGACATCGAGGTTAAATGCCTGATCGAAACTGGCGGGCTTGTGGATTGTTTTGACGAACCCGAAGACCTGATTGTGTCCGCCAACGATGGCACCCTTGACTTTGAAGGGTTCGAAAAAGGCTGGCTGATCTGGCCACCCGTGCCCTACAGCTACAATACCATCGTCGACATTCCCGGCGTGGCCCCGTCTGCACCTGACGAAAACAACTGGCTTGGGACAGATGACACCAAACGCGATGTTCTGGCACGGGTGATCCACGGGTTCCGGTTGTCGGTTTTGTTCACGATTATCGTGACAAGCTGTGCATCCTTTATCGGTATTCTTGCGGGGGCGGTGCAGGGTTATTTCGGCGGTTGGGTCGACCTCGTGTTCCAGCGGATTTTAGAAATCTGGAGCAGCACACCGTCCCTTTATGTCATCATCATTCTGTTTGCGATATTGGGGCGCGGCTTCTGGCTCCTTGTGTTCCTGACCATTCTGTTCGGCTGGCCCGCGCTGGTTGGCGTGGTGCGCGCTGAATTCCTGCGGGCGCGCAATTTCGAATATGTGCGCGCGGCAAAGGCGCTGGGCGTGTCTGACCGCACCATCATGTTCCGCCACATGCTTCCCAACGCGATGGTGGCCACGGTGACGATGCTGCCGTTCCTGATTACGGGGACAATCGCGACGCTCGCATCTCTCGACTTTCTGGGCTTTGGCCTGCCATCTTCGGCCCCCAGTTTGGGTGAGATGACGTTGCAGGCAAAACAGAACCTTCAGGCACCATGGCTCGGTTTCACCGCCTTCTTCACTTTTGCGATCATGCTGTCGCTTCTGGTGTTTATCTTTGAGGGCGTGCGTGACGCGTTCGATCCGCGAAAGACATTCTCATGAACGATCGCACCTTGGACGTTCAAAACCTGGCGGTCGATTTTCGCCAGGACGGCGAAATCACCCATGCTGTGCGCGGCGTGTCGTTTCACGTCGATAAGGGTGAGACTGTTGCGCTGGTGGGGGAATCTGGTTCGGGCAAATCCGTATCAGCATTGTCGACCGTTCAATTGCTGGGCGATAGCGCCACGGTGGGCGGGTCAATAACGTACAACGGCACCCAGATGGTCGGTGCATCTGAAAAAGATTTGCAGCGCGTGCGTGGCAACGACATCAGTTTCATTTTCCAAGAACCGATGACGTCGTTGAACCCGTTGCACACGATTGAAAAACAGCTCGCTGAATCGATTGAACTGCATCAAGGTTTGCGTGGCGCTGCTGTGCGGGCGCGTATCATCGAACTCCTTAATCAGGTGGGCATTCACGATGCTGAAAGCCGTTTGTCCGCCTATCCGCACCAATTGTCCGGCGGGCAGCGCCAACGTGTGATGATCGCGATGGCGCTGGCGAACGGCCCTGAAATGCTGATCGCGGATGAACCGACGACAGCGCTGGACGTTACCATCCAAGCGCAAATCCTCGACCTGCTGGCTGACCTGAAACGCGACCTTGGCATGAGCATGTTGTTCATCACCCACGACCTCACGATTGTGCGCAAAATTGCGGATCGGGTCTGTGTTATGAAGGACGGTGAAATTGTCGAACAGGGTCCAACGGCTGAATTGTTCGCCAACCCACAACACCCCTACACCCGCACCCTGCTTGAGGCTGAAAGCACTGGGCATCCCGCGCCTGTCGACCCGCAGGCGAAGGTCGTTGCGAAAGCCAAGAACCTGAAAATCTGGTTCCCGCTGACGTTCGGTTTGTTGCGCCGAACGACAGGCTACGTCAAAGCCGTCAACGACGCCAATTTTGAAGTCCGCGCGGGGGAGACTGTCGGCATTGTCGGTGAATCAGGATCGGGCAAGACGACGCTGGCACTTGCGATGATGCGTTTGATCAAGTCCGAGGGACAAATTGTGTTCACGGGCAAAGACCTGCAAGGTCTGCGCGAAGGAGCCATGCGGCCGCTGCGATCCGACATGCAGATCGTGTTCCAAGACCCCTACGGATCGCTGTCCCCACGTATGACTGTCGAACAGATTATCGCCGAAGGCCTGACCGTGCATGGCACCGCCGCAGGTAAAAATCCGCGCGAAATGGTGGCCGAAATTATGAAGGAAGTCGGGCTCGATCCCACATTGATGGACCGCTACCCGCACGAATTTTCAGGTGGTCAACGCCAGCGGATCGCGATTGCACGGGCGATGATCCTGCGCCCTACTTTGGTGGTGCTGGATGAACCAACATCGGCGCTTGATATGACCGTGCAGGTGCAAATCGTTGAATTGCTGCGCGGGCTGCAAACGAAATACCAGTTGGCTTATTTGTTCATCAGCCACGATCTGAAGGTCGTGCGCGCATTGTCACATAAAGTCATGGTGATGAAACGTGGCGACGTAGTTGAAGCAGGGGACGCGGACGCGATTTTTGATGCACCGCAAAACGAATACACTCGCGAACTGATGAAAGCGGCGTTTGGCTAGGCCACGGTCACAGTTGCGCCGGACAACCCTTCGATGCTGCAAACACAGGTTTGACCAGCCGCAATTGGGCCAACGCCAGACGGGGTGCCTGTCATAATCACATCACCCGCCTCAAGCGTCACAAGTTTGGACAATGTTGCGATGATTTCAGGAACCGACCAGATCATCTGGGTCAGATCGCCACTTTGGCGCGCCTCTCCGTCAACGGTGCAGTTCACAGCACCGGACGTGGGATGCCCGACCTCTGACACGGGATGCACAACGCCGATCACGGCGGAATTATCGAACCCTTTGGCCATATCCCATGGATTACCTTTAGCCTTCGCAGCCGCCTGAACATCGCGGCGGGTCAGATCATTGCCAACCGCATAGCCATAAATATGATCAAGGGCATCGCTTTCAGAAATATCCGCGCTACCACGTTTCATCACTACGACCAGCTCAACTTCATGATGGAGGTTGTTGGTTGCGAACGGGTAGGGGATCGTGGTGCCGGATGCGACGACCGCACTGTTCGGCTTCATGAAAAAGATCGGTGGATCGGCTTTTGGATCGCCACCCATCTCAGCCACGTGATCTGCATAGTTCTGGCCAACGCAAAAGATGCGGTGAACCCCGATCTGATGATCCGGTGTGCTGGATGTCAGTGTCGGGGCATTGGGCGGGCGAACGATCAGTGTGGCCACGGGCTTGGTCCTTTGCGGTTAATCAGGCCCGACCATGAAACACGTGGTGCCACGCGCTTGCAAGCGGGCACATGCCAATTCGGCACCATCACGGGTCAATCCCATGAAGTTGGCGTCATGCCCACGGCTGCTTGAATTTACGCGGCGCAAAGATCCGTCCAGCGTCGACATTTCATTGAGAGCGACCCGCAGCAGAACGCGTTCTGCCTGATACTGCGTATTATAGCGGCCCACGTTGATGCCCCAAAGGCGGCTACCCGATGTCGAAATACGGGTGACGATTTCGGGTTCTGACGGCACGGGTGACGATTGCTGAACCGCAGCGAGCACCACATCGGCAGGGCGTGCTTGAGGGGTCGGGGTTTCTTGCGGCGCTGCGGCCACGGTTTCCAATACATCAACGATCGCGTCTTTTACCGCATCCGCATTCACAGCCAGCAATTCTTCGGCCACTTCAGGCGCGTCAGGCACGGGGCGGGCATTGGGGCGCAAAGATCGCGCAACAAGGCCGTTCACACGCACAGTGCGGGCCGTTGTTCCGGGAGGAGGAGCTTCGGCGCCGCCTGTGCCTTGCGGGCCGACAGGACGCGGGCGATCAATACGTGCTGTTGCGGGCGCACGGGCGAAACCCATGTCCAACAGTTCAGCGACACGGGCGTTGCGCTGTGCTGTAGATGACCCACCGAACATCGTGGCGATGATGCGTTCCTGACCACGTTCAGCAGATGCAACAAGGTTAAAGCCAGCGGCACTGGTGTATCCCGTCTTGATACCGTCAGCGCCGCGATAGGCGTTCAGAAAGCGGCGGTTCGTGTTCGCGACTTCGCGAACACCAGCGTCCGTCGTGATGCGGCTGAAGATGTTATAATACTGTGGATGATCATAGATCATGTGACGGCCAAGAACGGTCATGTCGCGGGCCGTGGACATGTGCCCTGCCTCTGTCAAACCGTGGGCATTACGGAATGTAGTGCGCGACATGCCCATGGCGCGGGCTGTGGCTGTCATACGGCGCGCAAACGCGGCCTCGTTGCCCTCAAGCGCGATACCGATCGCTGTCGCTGCGTCATTGGCTGATTTTACACCAGCGGCCCGCACAAGGTAGCGGAACTGAATACGCTGGCCTGCAAGCAGACCCAATTTACTTGGGGGTTCATTGGCGGACAAAGGTGTGATCGTCACCATATCATCAAGGCTGATTTCACCGCGTTCAATCGCCTGAAACGCAATATAGAGCGTCATCATCTTTGTAAGCGATGCGGGGTGCAGCTGAGTGTCGGCATTTCGCGCATGCAGAACTTCCCCGGTACGCGCATCCATAACCATCGCGGCGTAGGGTGCAGCTTTGCCGGAAACAGGGGCCAAAGCCGCCATCAACAGGGTGATAAATAGTAGAAAGCCCGCTAACGCGGGGTTTTGAATACGACGTTTCACGTCACTGCCTCTTTTACTGCCTCGTGAGCCCCGATTTATTCGTGGGGTCTCTTATTATGAAATAAGGCTAACACAGGGCAGGCTTTCAGAAAATACCTTAATTTCAAAGGGTTTGGGTGTGGCTTTCCTGCACAATTCTAGGATTAGGGGCCATATCTAGTGGCAAAATCCAAATGACCCCCTAGATAGCGGATTGTAGCAACAATGGGGCAAATGGTTAATGGGCTGATCGGCGGTCTTGCGACGCACGGCTGAGCGCAACACCCCCATCAATACATGTTCCGCGGGGCGGTCTGATTGCTGGTTATGGCCACAATGATCGACATGGGTGCGACCAAAATGACGCCCCCTCTTTTCATAAGAGGCAGAGCGGTTATATTAAGTGGCTGTGAACAAAGTGTGCCGGCGACTCGGCAACAAGGATTTTGAATGCGCCAAGACATCACCATGATGGCCGATAGGGACGATGACGACGATAGCGATATCGGCCTCAAGCTTGAAACACGTCCAAAAACAAAGCGCCCACCGCTGTATAAGGTCATGATTTTGAATGACGATTATACACCGATGGAATTTGTCGTGCATGTGCTGGAACGGTTCTTTGGTATGAACACAGCCCAGTCGACGGAGTTGATGTTTACGGTTCACGAAAAGGGGCTAGCGGTTGTTGGTGTCTTTTCCCACGAGATCGCGGAAACCAAAGTGGCGCTTGTGATGGACTTCGCGGCCCGTCATCAGCATCCGCTGCAATGCACGATGGAGAAAGAGTAAGGGCGCGCTGCCCACTCGGTTCCCATGAAATATTCCAGATTACACACAGCACTGGCCGAAGGTTTGACCCTTCATGGCACTCTGCATATCGTGCGCCCCCCTGTCGGGTACGACCTCGCGGGGCTGCGTGACGTCACGATTGAATCGACGTTTTATCCCGATCATCAATATTGGAACGCCACGGGATTGATTGGCGACGGTGCCAAGCGCACGGCCACGCTGGTGGTGTTGCCACGGTCCAAAATGCTGGCGCGTCAAACAATCATTGCGGCAATTGCGGCGGGTGGCACTGTCATCATCGATGGTCAAAAGACCGATGGCGTCGAAAGCGTCTACAAAGACATTCGCAAGATTGCGGCGATCCATGGCGTCATCGCAAAGGGGCATGGCCGCCTGTTCTGGTTTGAGGCCGGCAAAGCCCCTGCTTGGGATGTGACCGTAAAATCACCCGACGGATACCAAACCGCAGCAGGTGTGTTTTCCGAGGCGAAAATCGATGCGGGCTCTGCGCTACTGGCCACGCATCTTGTCGATCTTAAGGGTGATGTGACCGATCTTGGCGCGGGTTGGGGCTACCTCAGCCGTGAAATTCTTGCCCATGACGGCGTCACATCGCTTGATATGGTTGAGGCCGAAAAGACCGCGCTTGAATGTGCTGTTGTGAACACCAACGATGCCCGCGCGGCAGCGATTTGGGCAGACGCATTGGACCACAGGGGTGCCTACGATATGGTCGTGTCAAACCCGCCGTTCCATACCACACGCGACGGTAACCCTGACCTCGGGCGCGGTTTCATCGCCACGTCCGCCCGTATCCTCAAGCCGCGCGGCCAGCTTTTGATGGTGGCCAACCGTCACCTCCCCTATGAAGCAGAACTCGACGCGAAATTCGGCCTCGTCGAAGAACTGCCCGGGTCAGGTGCATTCAAGATTATCCGCGCGTCTCGTCCGAAACGATAATTTATGTTAGTCTGCGCCAACGTTTGGCGCTAAGGAGCTTTCATGACATTTTCCATCGCCGGCAAAACAGCCATCGTCACAGGGGCAGCCAACGGCGTCGGCCTTGCGATCGGGCGTCATTTTGTGGCCGAGGGCGCGAACGTCGTGTTTTGCGACATGGACGAACAGCGCCTCACCGAAGAGCTGGGGAGCGCAGATGTCGAACCCGAACGCTACCGGACTTTCGCGTGCGATTTGCGTCAGAAACTGTCGATCAACAATCTGTTGTCCACAACCATCGATAGCTTCGAACGTGTTGATATTTTGGTCAACGCGTCGCGCCAGTTGATGACGTCTGATCCGCTCAACCCCAAAGAAGATCAGGTCGAAGCCTTGTTGAACCAGAACCTCATGACGTCCTTGCGGTTAACGCAGGCGATCTCAAAGCGGATGATCAAACAGGCAGAGGGCAACGAAGAAGGTCAGGTCGGGTCCATCATCAACCTGAGTTCCATTTCGGCGCGTCGCGCGCATCCTGACCTGCTGGGGTATTCGATTTCAACGGCGGCGCTGGACCAGATGACGCGGTCTATGGCCGTCGCTTTGGCCCCTCACCGCATCCGCGTGAATGCAGTTGCGTTCGGTTCGGTGATGTCATCGAGCCTCAAGCATCAGCTTAAGGAACACGAAGATTACCGCAGCGACATCATCGATCACACCCCGCTTGGGCGCATCGCGGGCCCTGGTGAAGTGTCTGACGCGGTGCAGTATCTTGCGTCCGATGCATCGAGCTTTGTGACGGGCCAGATTATCACGGTCGATGGTGGCCGGACCCTGATTGATCCAGCCACGTCACCTGCCCACTAGCCCCTGATCCCCAGATTTATTCTGGGTGAATGGCGATACATTGTTGCGTTCGCGCCGCCACATCGCGGGCCGCTGAGTCCCGCTGGTCTTGCAACTGCGCTAACTTCACACGTTCTTCCACGATGTTGATTGAGACAGGTTCACGGCGGGTGAATGTCTCAGTTTCTTCGCATGGAAACCGGAATGTTGATCCGTCTTCATTGGTCCCCTGGCAGGTTGTGCGCAGAACGCGGACGTCCTGAACTTCGGCCAAAGCAAACCCGCGCTGCACATTCCCACTGGCGACATCGATCAGACGGTCAAGCGTTCTCAGCTGGCCGTTGGCATTTGAAATGCATTGTTCGCGGGGTGTGGAACAGGCCGCAATCGCGAGGAGAGGCAGTAAGATCAGGGTCTTTTTCATCATGTAAACTTTCTTGGATAGTTATCTGGTCGCAGGTGGGTGACAGGCTCTTGGCCTACGCCAATAATCAATGCTAGGTCTTGATGATAAACAATAGCAAGGGTTCCAAGAATGGCCGCTGACGAGATGATTGAACAAAAAGCTGAAGCGTCTGCATGGTTTCGCGCCCTGCGCGACGACATTGTTCAAGCCTTTGAAAATATTGAAGATACGCAAGAAACTGGCCCCTTCGCAGACCAACCCGCTGGGCGGTTTGAGGTCACGGAAACCAAGCGCACGGGTGATGCGGGCGAAGACGCGGGTGGCGGTCTGATGTCCGTGATGCGCGGCGGCCGTGTTTTTGAAAAAATCGGCGTAAATATCTCAACCGTGTACGGGACTTTGGGCGAACGGGCGCAGGGTGCGATGGCCGCGCGCAAAGGCATTCCGGGGATGAAAGATGATCCGCGGTTCTGGGCGGCTGGCATCAGTCTCGTGGCGCATATGCAGAACCCGCATGCGCCTGCGGTGCATATGAACACGCGGATGTTCTGGACGCCGCATGCGTGGTGGTTTGGTGGTGGGTCCGACCTCAACCCATGTATCGAATACGATGAGGACACCGCGCATTTCCACAACATGCAAAAGGCCTGGCTCGACCCGCACGGCGAAGAACACTACCCGAAATTGAAAGATTGGGCGGACGAATATTTCAATGTGCCCCACCGTGGCCGGGCGCGCGGCGTCGGCGGCATTTTCATGGATGATCTGTGCACGGGAGATTGGGCGTCGGATTTCACCCTGACCCAAGATATTGGCCGCGCGTTTTTACCCGCCTACGTGCCGTTGGTGGAAAAGCGCCGCAATACGGATTGGGATGACGGCGACAAGGATACGCAGTTGATCCACCGTGGGCTCTATGCGGAATATAATCTGGTCTATGATCGCGGGACAAAGTTTGGGCTGGAAACAGGTCACGATGCGAATGCCGTGTTGATGAGTCTTCCGCCGCTTGCCAAATGGGTCTGATAGGACGGGACTGTTGGGCCTGATGGTCCAACGCGTCCGCCCACCAGCCCGTTAGCGAATTTCGCGCACTGTATCGATCATCAACTGCACATTTTCAGGGTCGGCGTCTGGCGTGATGCCATGACCGAGGTTGAAAATGTGTGGACCACCCTTCAGCGCATCCACAATCGCGCGGGTCTCAGCGACCAGCGCGTCACCACCTGTCACCATGTGCGATGATTTCAAATTGCCTTGAACGCAGCCACCTGTCTGCACGTTTGCGGCGGCCCATTCAGCGGTCACACCATCATCAAGCGCAATACAATCGGCACTGATGGCCGCATGAAGTCCGACGTATTTTTCACCAGCGCCGCGCGGAAACGCGATGACAGGTGTGTCGGGGTGGAGCGCCTTCAGCGCCGCCGTGATCCGTGCCGCTGGCTTCACAGCATAATTCAAGAAATCGTCGCCCTTAAGGGACCCTGCCCAGCTGTCGAAAATCTTGACGACTTCGGCGCCCGCTTCGATCTGCTTGGACAGATAATCAATCGTGCCTTCGGTGATGATATCGAGGAGGCCTTCGAATACAGCTTTGTTGGTGTCTTTCAACGCATGTGCTGGGCCTTGATCCGGCGTGCCTTGGCCCGCAATCATATAGGTCGCAACAGTCCATGGCGCGCCAGCAAAACCAATCAACGTAGTCTCAGGCGGGAGTTCACGCGACAAGATCTTCACGGTTTCATAAATCGGGTTCAGCGTGTCATGGATCGCTTCGACGGGCTTTAGCGCCTTGAGTTCTTCTGCCGTTGTGATGGTCGACAACCGTGGGCCTTCACCAGTGACAAACCACAGGTCTGCACCCAAAGCCTGCGGCAAAAGCAAAATATCTGCAAAAAGGATCGCGGCATCAAAGCCATAGCGGCGGATCGGCTGCAATGTGACTTCCGCGGCCAGTTCCGGATTGTAGCAGAGCGACAGAAAATCCCCGGCCTGTGCGCGCGTGGCTTTATATTCGGGCAGGTAACGCCCCGCCTGACGCATCATCCAAATCGGCGGCGTGGGGAGGGTTTCGCCAGCGAGGGCACGGAGAATTGTCTTTTGCGTGGTCATATCAGGCTCCTTGAACTTGTCTTTGGTGTCTCTTTTGCCGATCCAAGTGTCAATAGAGTTGTAAGGTTTAGTTGACACGTTTAGACATTGATTCATGAATTTTGAATTGCCCACACCCGCCCAAACCCTGAAAATTGGAACCCGTGGTTCGCCGCTAGCGCTTGCGCAAGCGCATGAAACACGTGCGCGCCTTATGGCGGCGTTTGATTTGCCTGAAAATGCGTTTGAGATTCAAGTGATCAAGACCACAGGTGACGACCGCACGTTGATCGATGCGGATATTGCGTTGAAAACGATCGGCAATAAGGGCCTGTTCACCAAAGAAATCGAAGAAGCGATGATCGCGGGGACGATTGATATTGCTGTGCATTCGACCAAGGATATGCCGGTTGAACAGCCAGCGGGTTTGGTTCTCGATGTGTTTTTGCCCCGCGAAGACGAACGCGATGCCTTCGTGTCGATAAAATACAAAAGCTTGGTGGATTTGCCGCAAGGTGCTGTTGTCGGAACGTCCAGCTTGCGCCGCCGTGCCCAGCTTAAGGTGAAGCGCCCTGATTTGAAGGTCGTTGAATTTCGCGGCAATGTGCAGACCCGCCTGAAAAAGCTGGAAAGTGGTGTGGCAGATGCGACGTTCCTCGCGATGGCAGGCCTGAACCGCATGAACATGAACGGAGTCCCAAAGACCGCGATTGCCGCCGAAGACATGTTACCCGCGATTGCACAGGGCACCATCGGCATTGAACGTCGCGCAGATGACGCGCGCGCCAAACACATGTTGGCCGCGATTCACGATGGTCCCACGGGTCAGCGCTTGGCGGCGGAACGCACGTTCCTTGCAGCACTTGATGGGTCTTGTGAAACGCCAATTGGTGGATTGTCGATCATTGAAGGTGACCAGATTTGGCTGCGTGGTGAAATCCTAAAACCTGATGGTTCGCAGGTTTTCGTTGGCGAACGTCGCGGCTCTGTCGATGACGGCGCAGCCTTGGGTCAGTCGCTCGCCGAGGAGCTTCTCGGTCAGGCAGGACCAGATTTCTTTGAGGCCGTGGCCGCGGGTTAATCCGGAATAAGCTTACCAGGATTTAGAATGCCATTCGGGTCAAGCACCGCTTTGATCTTGCGCATCATGTCCAGTGCCACGGGATCTTTGCGCCTTCGCATTGTGTTCAACTTCGACAGTCCCACACCATGTTCTGCCGAAAAACTTCCGCCAAGATCGGCGACGATATCTTCTATGGTCTCAACGATCTGGTCTTTCAAACTGTCGTCGTCCCGTGACGGATACACGCTGTAGTGAACATTGCCGTCGCCCAAATGGGCCACAAAATTCGGTTCGTGATCGGGGTCTAGCTCTGCCATGGCCGCAGCGGCACGTCGGAAAAATTCCGGTACCAGATCAAGGGGAAACGCAACGTCGGTATCAACAATTGGCGAACGCCAGAAGGCCAGTTCGGCGGCGGCCTCGCGGCGGTCCCACATCTCACGGCGCTGCGTTTCGTTTTGGGCGATGACAGCGTCAATTACGGTGCCGGCCTCCATCATGTCCGCCATGACCCCCATGAGCGTTTCCCCCACGTCGGCGTCAGTCGTTGTGGCGACTTCGACCATGATATTGATGTCATGGGGCGCATCAAAGGGTTCGCGTGCGCCGTTGAACCTATCCATGTAAACGTCGATGTAATTGCGCGGCATGTATTCAAAGGCTTCGACTTCGCCGCCGGTCGCATCTTGGGTGCGGTTCAGAAGGGTCAGCGCATCCTCAAGCGTTGGGGTGGCAACCATCGCGGTGGTATAGGTGCGCGGTTTGGGGTGTAGTTTCAGCACGGCCTTGGTGATCACGCACAAGGTGCCCTCAGATCCGATCAGCAATTGGCGTAGGTTTAGCCCCGAATTGTCTTTGTGCAGCGCGGACATGAGGTTGACGACACGCCCATCGGCCAGCACGGCCTCAAGCCCTATCACAAGATCGCGGGTGTTGCCGTAGCGCAGGACGTTGGATCCGCCCGCATTTGTCGACATCGCGCCACCGATCATAGCCGACCCGCGCGCCCCGAAGGTGAGAGGGAAAATCAGGTCTTCGGCTGCAGCGGCATCATGGAGCGATGATAAAATCACCCCCGCATCCACCACAGCAGTCCGAGCGTCTCTGTTGACCTCATGGATGGTATTCAAGCGATCAAGTGACAGCATCACCCCGCCTGGGGCATAGGTGCCCCCGACAAGGCCGGTATGGCCCGATACGGGCGTGATGGATTGGCGTTCGGCATTTGCCAGCGCCATGATGCGGGAAACTTCTTGGGTGGATGCCGGGCGCAACACGACACCGGGCTGCGCGCAGTATTTGCCTGTCCAATCCTTGGACCACCGCGCAACGGCGTCCCCTGTCAGCGCATATTCAGCCCCAACAATCGCCGCGAAATCTTGCAACAAAGCCATAACATATCCCCCAGGCAAACGCTTATACAACTTGCGCGTGATGTCAAAGGTCTGATGGGCAAAAAGGGGGTGTGGTGGCGTTACCTGGATTTGAACCAGGGACCTAACGATTATGAGTCGTTCGCTCTAACCAACTGAGCTATAACGCCATGCACAGCGGGCGGGATAGTCGTGCTGGCGTCCCCTGTCAAACCGATTCTGATGCTTTGACGCGTTGTTCTGCGCGCTTTGTCGCAATCATCTGTTTTAAGCAGTCAAAACCGCCATTCGGTGATCTGGACTGCGGGCGCATCTGGCGTGATCTGGATGCTGGGAAAGCTTGCATTGTTCGGGGCGTCCGGCCAGCCCTGCGCCTCAATCGCGAGGCCTGCGTATCCCGTGTCGCGCCCATCATAAACGTGCATGCCTGCTTCGGTGGTTGCGACTGTCATTGTAACGCCATTGCGCCCCTTTAGCGTTAGGCACGTCGTGAGGTCGCGACGGTTCGTAGCTACACAAAAGGTGTGATCCAGCGCGGGGTGACCCGCCATTGGGGTCGTCATTTCACGAAAATCATAGGGCGTCGCGGCCACATCGCGCACGTCACCGGTAACAAGCGTGCTGATGTCATCGACAGGCAGATAAGAAGGTGCTGTTATCTGCAATTGGTGGCCATTAAAATCAGCGGATCCGTCAAGGTTCCGGTAGCTGTGATTAGTGGCGTTCGCGATGGTCGTACGATCTGTTGTTGTGGTCAACGTCAGCCGCAACGCAGGGCCACTGAGAATTTGGAAGCGGGCCGTGATGGTGCGATTGCCCGGAAATCCACCACGCCCATGTGGCATGTCGTGGGACAATATCAGATGCTTTGGCGTGGCCTCATCTATCTGCCACACTTGGCCTTGTGCCGCGTCTGATCCGCTGTGCAAGGTGTGGCGGCCGTCTAGGTTTGCTTCAAATTGGTGCAGCTGGCCGTCAACCTTAGCTGATGCGTCTTTCAATCTGTTCGCCACGGGGGCGACCACACATCCGTGGTATTTCATTGCCCCGTCATAGTCCGACACATGGTCTGATCCGACGGTCAGGCGATGGGCGATCCCGTCCAGCCGCACGTCTTGCAGGATCGCGCCTAAGGTAAGGATCGTGACGCTTAAACTGTGTGCCGCCAATGTGATGGCATGGACGTCGTCGCCGCCTTTTGTGGTCCCGAAAGGGATCACAAGGGTTCCCAATGAACGCCCGCAGGTGCAATTTCGACACCGTTCCATGACAGGGGTTCGGGCGCATAATTGAACACGAAGCGATGGGTTTGCGTATCGCGCAGGCGCAACCCGTCGAGCAGGGCGTGATGCGTCAGCCCGACCTCAGTACACATATCGTGCAGGATCAGATCCCATGTTGCATCATCAGGCCACCCGCCAAGATAGCGCAGATTGTCGCCCATGATTGCCGCATGCCCGTCCGTACTGCGCAGCTGCACAGGGGCGTTGCCTTCCAGCACTTCACGCCAATGCAAGAACTGCCCGCCATTTTCCAAAGGCACGCCCACATCCGGTGGCAGGCTTTCGGTTAACACGACAGTCGCCTCCAGCCCGTCCACGTTTGGCCCCATCGGGGTCGGGATCGACAAATGTTCTGTCTTGGTATCTGTGCGCGGCCCGATCAACGCCGTGACGTCGCGCAGCGCCGTTCGCAATGGCGCGCTGAGGTTCATAATTCCGGGGGCCAGCGTGAATTTGTACGCAGACAGATCCGCCGCATCGGGGGGTAGAATATCGACATTCAAACCCGCACGGCGACACGCACGATAGGCAGAAAATGCCAATCGAAACTGATCAAAGTCGGCACCCTGCGGTTGGGCTTCCCACGCCCATGCAGATTCATAGTCAAACACTAGCGCGACGTCTGCTTTGGACGTTTCTACATCAGGTAAATCTTTGATTTCATGTGCGACTTGCAAGCATTCTGCCAGTGCGGGCGCGTCTTCACTGTCAGGGCGCAACAGCCCGGCGTGCATCTGTTCTTGTGCAAACGGTGCCTGTCGCCAGCGGAAATAACATACGGTTTCTGCGCCGTGTGCAAATGCCTCCCACGCCCAAAGGCGCGCCATTCCGGGCAAGGGTGCTGGGTTGTAGGGCGCCCAGTTCACGGGGCCGGGTTGCTGTTCCATGATCCACCAACGGCCCTTGCTGACCGCGCGGTATAAGTCGTGATGAAACGCCTGATTGTCAGGCTCCCCCTGGCGCAAAAAGCGGCGTTTGTGGTCCGGCGATCCCTCTAGGCGGTCCGACAAAAATCCGAGTGGATAGCTGTCCCATGACGCGATATCGAGGTCGGCGCCGACCTTGAAATGATCGAAAGATGTTTCACGCCCCATGTAGTTGTGGATGATCGGCGCATCCGAATGCGCACGAATTTCTGTGACCTGCTCGCGGTTGAATTCAACGATCATATCTGACGAATAGCGATAGAAATCCAACACATGCGGGTGGTTGGGTTCCGTGACTGTCAGGTTTGGCAATCCGATGTCTGCAAAATCATCGTACTCCATTGACCAAAACACATTGCCCCATGCGCGGTTCAACGCGGCGGAAGATTGGTATTTCTGCGCTAGCCAATTTTGAAACCCATCGGTGGCTGCATAAGAATAGCTTCGCGTTGTGTCGTGACAGGCATACTCATTATCTGTTTGCCACGCTTGGATGTGTTCATTTGATCCATACCGCTTGGCCATCAGGCGCGTGATACGCTTTGATTCTTCGCGATATCCACGGTGCGAAAAGCAATAATGGCGTCGTGATCCGAACCCGCGCGGGCGGCCTTGTTCGTCCACGGCCAACATATCTGGGTATTTATCCAGCATCCAACGCGGCGGGGTTGCCGTGGGCGTTCCGAGGATGATTTTAAGGCCGGCAGTGCCCAACACCTCAATCGCGCGATCAAGCCAGCCCCAGTCAAACGTCTCTGGTTCCGGTTCCATGCGCGACCATGCAAATTCACCGATCCGCACCCAAGACAGACCCGCCGCGACCATGCGCTTCGCGTCGCTCGCCCAGACATCTTCGGGCCAGTGTTCGGGATAATAACAGACGCCGAGTGTACGTTTCATGACAGTCCTATACGGTTTTAGAGTGATCTGAACGGGATCAAAGGATCACTTGATGTTCGGCTTGGCCAATGGTTTCCACAGGTGTGGCGAAGGTTTTTCCATCGTCTTCCCCGATCAATCCATCGGCCGCAGACGTGCAGAACAATGTCTTCAGGTCAGTCCCGCCAAAGGCAGGGCAGGACGTTTGGGCAGCCGGAAATGCGACAGTTCGGGTCATCGTGCGGTCGGGGCCATAACAGGCCACGCGGTTCGCACCCCATTGCGCGTTCCACAGATTGCCAGCGCCGTCCACAACAGCGCCGTCCGCCCCCCAAGACGTCTTTCCAAAGTCCAGCCAGACCTCGGGATCGCCTTGCGGCCAGCCATCGGATTGCGCCAGTTTCTGACGCATGATCTTACCTGTTTTTGTGTCGCAAAAATACGCGCACGACGCATCGGGGGCAAAACAGATTGCATTGCTGATGGTGATTTTGGCGAACAACTGGCGCACCTCACCTCGGAAGTAGCGATAAATGGCGCCTGCATCCGGTTCGGCGTTGATACCCATCGTGCCGATCCAAAAACCGCCCCACGGGTCGGCGCGCCCGTCGTTTGAACGCGTGATCGAATTGTCGGCTTCGATCTCGCATATTTGGTCTGTGGTGCCGGTGGCCAAGTCAAAGATGTGCAATCCGATACTGTCCGCAATCAGGAGGCGGTCGTCATCAAGCCAGCCCGCCGCTGACACATGACGCGAAAACTGCCAATGTCGTCCTTTGATGTGCAGGCGTTTCTTGAGGATATCGAACCAGAACAGCTCCCCCCGTGCGGGGTGCCACAACGGGCCTTCGCCAAGCTTGCATTTGGTGTCGTCGTAAATCACGTCGCTTATCCCTTTGCGGCGTCGAATGCTGCCACGATATCTTTGGCGCGCGCGGCGATGTCTGCTGATGTCATTCCGGGCTTATAAAGGGCGGATCCAAGTCCGAAACCATCCGCTGATGCGGCAAACCAATCCGCGAAATTTTCGGGCTCCGCCCCGCCAACCGCATAGACTTGCGTGCCGGTCGGCAGGACCGCGCGGATCGCTTTCAACCCGTCTGGACCCAGCAAAGACCCTGGAAAAATCTTGAGCCCATCTGCCCCGCTTTTAAGTGCTGCAAAACATTCTGTTGGCGTCATGACACCCGGCCAGCTTTGCAGGCCTGCGGTTTTGGTGGCGATAATCACGCGGGGGTCCACATTGGGCGATACGATCAATTTGCCACCGGCCTGTGCAACGCGGTTCACGTCTTCAACCGACAACACGGTGCCCGCACCAATCAAGGCCTGATTGCCAAAGGCATCAGCCATGGCTTTGATGCTGTCAAACGGGTCGGGCGAATTTAGGGGCACTTCGATGTTGGTGATGCCTGCGTCGATCAGTGCGTGCGCAGCGTCGACTGCCTCAGACGGGGTGATCCCGCGTAAAATAGCGATGATGTTGCGTGTCATGTCTCAGGTCTCCAGCAGGGCGTGGGCGGCTTTGATACCGGCGAGGGTCATATCCTTGGCATCCGCACGCACAACTGTGACGCCTTGGGCCTTAAGCCCTGCGACATAGGGCATCGACACGGCGTCGGCACCAACCAGCGCGATGTCGCGACCAAGCCAATAGGGCTTTGTCGCGGCCAATTCAGCGCCAATCAAAAGGCCGGACACGCGCGCGCGCAGGGTGACCGTATCGGTATCATTGACCAGTTGTGCGGCGCGAATTGAAAACAGCCGCCCCGCCAATCCTTCGGGGCGCGACAGGGTTTGGGACATTGCATCATGGAAGGCCGCGTCGTCCCAGCCTGTATCCGCGATTGAATGGCGCAGCACGGAATGCTGCGTCAACAGTGCGAACAATTCACCGGACATGCAGGTCTGAAAACTGATGACTTCATCCGCGCTGACGTGAACCCATTTGGTGTGGGTTCCGGGCATGCAAATGACGCCGTCCCAGCCGGGGTTTTCCGCCAAGAATCCGGCAATCTGGGTTTCTTCGCCGCGCATCACGTCCGCAGGTTCCATCTGGCGAATACCGGGAATGACATGCACTGTCAGGCCCGCACGTTTTACGGGGGCGGTGACCATTTTTGCTGGGCACACAGCGCAGGGTGTCGTTTGGTAGGGTGCTTCGACCCAACCTTGGCGTGATCCGACCATGCCGCAGGCCACAACAGTGTTTGCCGTGTCCAGCCAATTCCCACAGACCTCAGCCAGCACGCCCTCAAATTCGGTCGCGTCCAATGTGCCCATGCCTTTGTCTGATGTGCGTTCCACCAATAGGGATCCATCGCCGCCAATCGCCCAAAAGCGCGCGTTCGACGTACCCCAGTCTGCGGCGATCCATTTGGGCGTCATAGGCGGTGTCCTTCCAAGGCCCACATGGTCTCAGGGAAAGACCAAGGCAGTGTTACGCCGTGGTTCATAAGGTATGCGCCCGACAATGTCAGTGGCCCATCTTTGAGGGCGGGGTTGCCGCGCGACAGGGCAGGTGCAGTGCCACGGTTCACCAAGGCGACTTCGTACATAGCCGTCTTGTCCAACCCCGTCAGCCGAAGCGGGCGGGGTGAAATCTGCGCAGACGTCGCGCCCTTGCCCGCGAAGACCAAAAAGCGCGACGCGTCTTGCGGCATTTGCTGTTCGGCCAAGACCGCTGGATCTGGTGAATCAAGACGTAAGATGTCTGCGTCTTCCATCCAAGTGCGGTTGTGTTTCCACCATGCCGTGACTTCGGTCAAAACGCGGGTTTCGTAATCATCCAACTCGCGCGGGTCCATCTCAAACCCTATGTGGCGCTGTGCGGCGACCCATGCACGGAACGAAATATCCAATATGCGACCAGACGTGTGGCACCGGCGCGGACCGACGTGTGATCCTGTGATCGACAGCGGCAGAAACAGCGCGGCGTTGTGCTGAATGTTCAGCCGTTCCAGCGCGTCGTTAGAATCAGACAGCCAGACACGTTGCGTGCGTTTCAGAATACCGAAATCAATGCGGCCACCGCCCGATGCGCAGCTTTCAATCTCTACGTTCGGGAAATCAGCGCGCAGACGATCAATCAGCGCATAAGACCCACGTGTTTGCGCGGCGTCTGGCATAGGTAGCACGCGGTTGTGGTCCCATTTGATGTAGTCAATCGCGTGGTCGCGCAGCACGGCGGACATGCGAGTGTATAGAAAATCACGAACCTCGGGCAGCGCCATATTCAGCGCCTTTTGCTGACGGCCAAGCGTTTGATCCTCTGATCCAAGTATCCAATTTGGCTGGGCGCGGGCTATGTCACTGTCGTCATTGATCATCTCTGGCTCGAACCAAATGCCGAACGTCATATCAAGGGCATGGACGTGTTCAATCAGCGGCCCCAACCCGTCTGGGTATTTACGCGGATCAACTTCCCAATCGGACAGGGCGCGGGTGTCGAAATCGCGGGTCTGCACAAAGAAATCGGCGCGACGATGATCTATGTAACCCACGATCAGGTCGAGGCTATGACGCTGGCTGATAAGATTGTTGTGCTACGGATGGGCGAAATCGAACAAGTCGGCGCGCCCATGGATCTGTACCGCGATCCCGACAATAAATTCGTGGCGGGCTTTATCGGGTCCCCCGCGATGAACTTTATGGATGGCGTTGTCGGGAACGGCGAAATCGAAATCGCCGCGCTCAAGGCGTCCGTGCCGATGAACATCGCCGCCGCCTATAAAGGCAAAGCCGTCAGCGTGGGGCTGCGCCCTGAACACCTGATGATTGATCCTGCGGGTGATGCCCTGCGCGTTGACCTCACCGAAAGCCTTGGGGGCGTCAGCTACGCCTACCTCATGTCGGAGAACGGCGAACGCATCGTGGTTGAAGAACGTGGCGATGACCGAGTGTCTGAGGGTCAGATGGTTGGGCTCACGTTTGAAGACCGCCGTTTCTACCAGTTCAAACGACAAAGGGCGGGTCATTGTGACCCGCCCTTTGTCGTTTCAATTCGGTTGGTTCAGCGCTTGCCGTAATACAAGCCGACAACGTGTTCTGCTTCTGCAAAGAACAACCACCGCGCTGCGAACACGCCGACAAGGTGGCTCAGCACGGCGAAGGCGGCCAAGACGTGACTGTGGCTCATCATCAGCAAGACCAGCGGCAAACCGACCATCAACACAATCGCCAGAATGCGCAGCTTGGCCGCATGTTTGCGCCCGATCACATGGACAAATTCCTTTAACAGGTAATTCGTGCCCGTGTGGGGTGGTTCAAACGCGCGCACGTCGCCACGTGCCCCAAGACCCGTCGCAGTCGCCAACGTCGTGCCTGAATTTTTCAGTGCTTTGTCACCCAGAACCCAATGGGCAATCTGCGCGATACCCGCAATCGCCAGAAGCGGTATTGCAATCGCGACCTCACCCGACAGCAACGCGCCGCCCGCGATACAAATGGTCAGGAACATGATCGGCGTCGTGACATTGTGCCAGCGTGGTACCGTTTTGATCTGGGTGTAGATCATGGATGTGGTGAACACGGTTCCGATCGACAAGATCGCGCCGATGATCCCGATGGGTGTCCAAATCTGGCCCATAAAGATCGCGCCAATCGCATAGATGCCCATGACCAACAGCGCTGCGACCGCGCAAATGCCTTCGCGCGACAGCCAGCTTGACCGCCATTGTTTGAATGCCTTCAGCGCGCGTTCGGGATGCCCCAAATGGAACGTGGACGCGATAAGGCCGCCAACGGCCAAAAGATAGGCGATGGTAAAGAACACGAACGACACAAACCCAGTCGCGCTGGGCATGCCAAATCCAAGAAACGCCAGCAATCCAAAGCCGAGGCCAGAGAGTGTCGAGAATAAAATAACGGACGGTGCAGGATGCATTAGGATTTCCCCCCGTTTTTCGAAGCACCTGGCATGGCGTCCAAAGCCTTATCAAGCCAGCCGAGGAAACCTGTGGTCTCCGTCGCGATGGGTTCAAGGAACGGCGCAAGGATATCGACGTCTTCACTGCGATCACGGTCCTTGGGACGGGGCGGCAGGTATTTGTTCACAGGCTTGGTGCCCATTTCAGGCATCAAATCCATCCCGCCTCGTTCGCGAGTCAGGACGGACACGTTGCTATCGGGATCGGCGAAATCGCCAAAGTGGCGCGCATTGCTGGGGCAGGTGCGCACACAGGCGGGTTCGCGGTCCCGTTCTGGCAGGTTTTCGTTATAGATACGGTCCACGCACAGCGTGCACTTCTTCATGACCTTTTCTTCGGCGTCCATTTCGCGCGCGCCGTACGGGCAGGCCCATGCGCACAATCCGCACCCGATACAGTCTTGTTCGTTAACCAGCACGATCCCGTCCTCGACCCGCTTATAGCTGGCACCTGTCGGGCAAACAGTCACGCAGGGCGCGTCTTCGCAATGCAGGCAGGACTTTGGGAAATGGACCAATTGCGCGGGCGCGTCTTTGGGCTGAATTTCGTAACTGTGCACACGGTTCAGAAAGGTGCCCGACGGGTTGGCCCCGTATGGGTCCTGATCAGACAGCGGCGCGCCGTAGTTTTCAGTGTTCCACCCCTTGCACGAAATCACGCAAGCATGACAGCCCACGCACGTATCCAGATCGATCACGAGGCCGAGCTTTTTGGCCGTAGAAGTCGGGAGAGTTGTCATGTGATTGCCCCTGTTTGGGTGGATAGGATTTGAACGACGGGTTCTTCTTTGCTGGCGTCCCATGTGGCGACCATCCAGATGAAACTGCCGATCATCAACGCAAGCGCTGCAAAGATCAGGATTAGGGTATTTTTCATTTCCCTACCTTCCATGCTTGCGACTTTGGCCCTGTGCCGATGGGTGATTTTTGCGCGGGCGTTACGGGCTGGGATTCTTTGGGCGCCGTCGTCTTTTCGATTTTCACGCGCAAATCAAACCAGGCGGCTTGGCCTGTGACGGGATCAGAATTCGACCACCGCATCCCGTCGGCCTGTTCGGGCAGCAGTTCGTGGATCAGGTGGTTGAGCAGGAACCCTTCGGTCGCCTCAGGCGCGTCCTCTTCGAGCGCCCATGCCCCTTTGCGTTTGCCAATCGCGTTCCACGTCCAGATCGTGTTTTCGTTCAACGCGGCCATGTGGGCGACGGGCACAGTGATGACGCCGCTTGGCGATGTGACCTTGGCCCAATCACCGTCTTTGAATTTGTTTTCTTTCCAAATCTTGGTCGGTACATACAGCGGGTTCACGCCATGGATCTGGCGCAGCCACGCGTTCTGTGTGCCCCAGCTGTGATACATCGCCATAGGCCGCTGCGTCAGCGCGTGAACAGGGAATTCGTTTGTGTCGATCAGGTTGTCAGACAGCGGCGCGTACCAGATCGGCAGCGGGTCCATCGTGTCTTTGATCTGTTGGCGCAGATGATCCGGCGGCTGCACACGGCCATGCCCTTCGGCGGCGAGTTGCATACGGCGCAGCGGTTCGACGTAGGGCGTAAAGATGTACGGCTGCACGCTATCAAAGAAGCCCATTTTTACGGCCCAATTCTGATAGGCCATGTTGAAAGGCTTGTAATAGGACGCCTCGGTCGGGACTTCAGAATGCCAGAAGCCACCGTTCTTTATGTAGGCGTCAAGCTGGCCTTGGTTCGGATCACCGCGCCCGTCTTGCAGCCCGTCCTCACCCATGCGCCAACCCGCTAAGGGGCCAACACCGGGGCGGCGGATGTGGTTGGTGATGTAGTCGGCATAGTCTTCGTACTTTTGCGATCCGTCGTCGTTCACGAAACCGGACAAGTTCAACCGCGCACCCAGTTCGCACAGCACAGATTGGAACCCGCGCACATCGCGGTCGGGTTCGATCACGGGCCAGCGGATTGCGTCGGCCACGGCGTCCGCTTCGCAGATCGGGCGATCGAGGAGGCTGATACAATCGTGGCGCTCAAGATATGTCGTGTCGGGCAGGATCAAATCGGCAAAGGCCACCATTTCCGATGAATAGGCATCTGAATAGATGATGCGTGGGATGACATATTCGCCCGTTTCTGCGTCCTTGTCGGTCAACATCTCCATCACGCCGGTGGAATTCATGGACGAATTCCACGACATATTCGCCATATACATGAACAGCGTGTCGATCTTGTAGGGGTCGCCCGCATGCGCGTTGGAAATCACCATGTGCATCATGCCGTGCGCCGACAGTGGGTTTTCCCATGTAAACGCCTTGTCGATGCGGATCGCGCTGCCGTCTTCTTTCAATAGCAAATCATCGGGTCCGTGGGGATACCCAAGGTGCGGGCCGTTGAGCGCCGCACCGGGCGTAACTTTGCCGTGGGGCTTGGGATGGGCTGTCGCGGGCTTGGGGTAGGGCGGTTTGAACCGCATACCACCGGGTGTTTCCACGGCACCAAGGATGATCTGCAAGGTGTGCAATGCGCGGCACGTCTGGAACCCGTTGGAATGCGCCGAAATCCCGCGCATCGAATGCATGGATACGGGGCGACCGATCATTTTATCATGCTTTTTGCCACGGAAATCTGTCCATGGGCGGTCCAGTTCAATCGCTTCTTCAAACGCGACGTGCGCCATATCGGCGGCCAACTGTTTGATACGATCCGCCGAAATGCCAGTCGCATCTTCGACCTTTTCAGGCGCGTATTGTGGATCAAGGAAACGATCTGCCATCAAATGGAACACAGGGCGGTGCGTGACACCCGCGTGGCGGTGCGTCGTGCCTAAATCAGGTTCAACGCCGATGCCGTTCCATGGGGCCAATTCACCTGTGCGCTTATCGATGACCAATGGTTCGCCGTTCTCATCGCGCATCAACAAACCGTTTTGATCCGACTTGGGGTCTTCGTTCACGATGCAAGACGCATTGGTGAACCGCGCGAGGTAATCAAGGTCCAGCTTACCCGCCTTAAACAATTCATGAATGATCGCCATAATCATCAAGCCATCGGTGCCCGGTGTGATGCCGAACCAATCATCGGCCACGGCGTTATATCCAGTGCGGATCGGGTTCACGCCAACAACGCGCGCACCGCGGGCTTTGATTTTGCCGATGCCCATCTTGATCGGGTTGCTGTCGTGGTCTTCAGCGACGCCGAACAGCACGAACATCTTTGTGTGGTCCCAATCGGGCTGACCAAATTCCCAGAACGCGCCGCCCATCGTGTAGATGCCAGCCGCGGCCATGTTCACCGAACAAAACCCACCGTGCGCGGCGTAGTTTGGCGTGCCGAACCCTTGGGCCCAAAGCGACGTGAACGATTGCGACTGATCGCGGCCTGTGAAGAACGCCAGTTTGGACGGGTCTTCTTCGCGAATAGGGGCAAGCCACTCGGTCGCAATGCTCAGCGCTTCTTCCCATGAGATTTCTTCAAACTCACCCGATCCGCGCGTGGGATCCCCGGGTACCGAGCTCGA
>JGI24917J38488_100966_pt1 | contig 29697 bp, 28 predicted proteins | sample LinPfosmplate5_FD_38488 | JGI IMG/M metagenome (IMG submission 38488)
CCCCCCCCCCCCCCCCCTTGTCGCCGCCACCGCAGGGAAAGGTTGCGGTGTAGCCCGTTCTTTTGGCTTGGCTCTCGGGTGTTTTGCCGTCTTTGTTGGAAATCCAATTTTCTTGCCATCTCTCAAAGATGTCCCAATCTAAACTCGTGCCGTCTGGCGTCGCCGAACAGAACAATTGCGGAATGACCACGCGCACATTACTCCTGCCAGACGCGTCATCAAAATCTTGTTGGTAATGCCAAAAATTTGAAAAATTTCTGCTGTAGTCTGGGGTCCCCACGGGATTTCCAATGGATCCCACCCGAAAATTCATGAGGGGGGGCAGGCTGTCTTGACAATTAGGATTTTTATTTTTCATTTCAAAAGACTAAAATTTGTCTGACCCACCCCACTACCCCGAAACAAGCATGCTCCAGTTGTCGTTTGGCACTATCTGGAGGTCGTTTTGCAAAAGATACAAAATCGCGGGCGTGGTCAGGAATGCCACCCCATCAACATTCTGCACACAGCGGTCAATCCACACCGGAGATTGGAACAACAGTTTGACATTTGCCTCCTGAATGTCAACCCTGATGTCTTTGCACACCTGATCCATCTCCCACATGAACGGATAATCTTCTGAATCTATTATCTGGGCTTTTGTGGAAAAACTAAAGGATTTGTCGTCGTTGTTCGTACACTCGAACACATACACTTTGTGGTCGTCTGGGGTTTGGTACATGTTTGGGATCTTGGGGCCAATCTTGGGCGGGATACGTTGAGCAGAAGTTATCCTGGCGTTCTCGATGGCCTCTTGAACAAATTCTTTTGTGAGGTCCATTGTGTATGTTGTTAATAGTGTGTTTGTTGTGTGTGTGTTTGTGTGTGTGTGTGTGTGTGTGGCGTGTCACGACAAATGCGCAGGCTCCCCTCAAATACCGCCGGCACAATTTTTTTTATGAAATGATCACTTTTGTGGAAGAATGAACTGGCACCACCACAACACTGCCCCCCAACATCCAGCAGTGTTGCGAGGACCGCTCTGATATGCCAGTGGGCAACAAATGCTTAAAATACTCCCCCTCCAATACAATCACCCTGCACATCTGAGGGGGAGCGCCGTGGAGTGTCGCGATTATGCGTGGGAACGATGTCATATCGTTGATAATGCACGTGGATTCCGTCAGGTCGCTGGCTTGTATTTGTCGGGCACGGGACTCCTCCAAGTCCACCACTGTGCCCGTCCACAAATCTTTCGCTTGTACACTGTCCCTGGAGCGCTTCCGGGAAGTGTTGGGTCCCGTGGCAACGAGTTGGAACAGTTTGTGGTCATTACCACGACCGCCCACACCACCACCACCACCACAGCAGTTTACATCGATGACAAGATCATCCATATTCCAGGGTCTTTATGGTACACTTTCCAGGGTTGGCGTGCGTGAGTGTGCAATCTGTGGGAAACCTCCCCATTCGTTATAACTCGGCCCGTGACTCAATCCACCAAATCTCAATCTTTTTTTACCACACACCACCCATCCATGGTTGAGATGTACGAAGGAGGCATGCCGTGGCCATCAGTGCCCACACCATCATGGAGAAGACTGACCCTTGAAAAACAAAGAACGAAAAAAAACACACGGACCAACGATCCTAAAAAAAGAAGAGTCCCCCGCCACAAAGAAAAACCCCAATGTCACGGCAGAAAGGGGCCATCTGACGCCTCATGGGGTTCCACGTGCAGCAGTTCCGGTTCCCCCACATGCAATTGTGCCAAAACAACAAATCTGTCGTGCAGCCATTCTCTGACTGCACAGTCCGTATGCACAAAAGAAGTAATGAAAGATCCACCACCAACCGTAAGGATAAAAATGAGATTGAAGGCGGAATCGTGTCATTCGCCGCCACCCAATAATGTTGTTCGCACCGGTCTGGGGGGTGGCTCCCTGTGGTGTCAGAGCGGCCCTCTGTGCTCCAAGCGCCACCAAAACGAAACACAACAGCAGACCCGGAGAAGCACAACAAAATTCGGTAACATGTGTCAGTTATCTCCTTCCACAGAAAGTCAAAAACCATGTGGAACTCACAGAGCATCATGTTATTCATGTCGCACACCACACCACATACAGGATTCCAGTATCACCCAGAAAAACTCCACGGGGAAGAGTGTGACAAGACCGGAAAATGTACATGCTCAACATTGTGCCACAAGACAGATTTTCCAGACGCTTCCGGGTCCAAGACAAGAATGGCATCCATCAAAAAAGAGATAGAAAGAAACGTCCCAGACATTGGTCTCGTGGACATTTCTTTTTCAGAAACATATTCAAGCCAGTTTTTCCGAGACGATCTTGGTCGTGCTTCTCTGGCTCACGAAGACTGGGACGCGGAGGCGATCGCTTCCCATGGGGCTTTGATGGTGAAGAGGCAGCACCAAGACGCCAGTGGTGGTGATTATGTTGTGGTAGAATTACTGCCACACACGGTGAGCAGAGTGTCTGTTGGCAACACCCCGCGTGTCAAAAGGAAAGACGGGACACGGCTTTCGACACAAGACTGTTCAGACGTCATGTCCATGATTTTGAGTAAGTGCCAAGAATATGGGTTGAAGAATGTCAGGTGCTCCGCTTGCTTAATAGATGGGGCCACGTGGGGTTATTTGGTGGTAACTGCCCCGCGCAACGACGCCCCACGCAACAACTGTTGGCGTTTTCCAACAAAGACATCCCAAAGCCCCCTGTTTCTTCACGGAGCGTATGCTGTGTGCACCCCTACATTCGACGACAATGGTGGCCTTCCAGACGATGGCAACAACAGTCCAATTTTCCAAGAAGAGATCCCCTTGGATCTATCATTTGTGGACGACTTTGGTGATGGCGTGTCACCCAACAACAAACAGATGTGGGGGTGATAAAGAACGGACCACGTCACAATAAATTTATTAACATGTTTATCGCATTTTCATTCACCCGTGCATCCTGCTGTAGGCAGAATCTTTGCTGAGGGGCAAATCTGATTTGTTGAACACCACCGGGGTTTTGTCGTTCCGTTTTGCCATTAAATATCTTTGCAAAACGCCCGCCGGAATTTTGTCGTTTTTACCACACTGCTCCGTCACGGCAGTCACAAAAGCATCCTTGTGGGCCATGTGATGGTCTGACGATTTCATCACGTCAGTGTACAGTTTTTTTACAAATTCTTTGTTCATGGGTGGGATTTGGATGTTCATATCTGCAAAATGCTTAATGCACTTTTCCATTTCATCACTCCGGATCAAAACGAAAACCACAAGGCCTTCACATGGTGAAATGTGGGGGAAGGACTCGGTCAAGAATTCTTTGATGATCTCTTTTTCGTCCACGCCCTTGCCCGCGATGAGCGAATCCAGATCATCAATCACCGCAAACGTGTTGTGTCTGGAGGTCATCACAGTCTCATACAATACCGTAGGATCGAGGGCCAGACTGGCGGGGATGTACCCCATGGTTTTATCAAAATGTGTGCACATGGCCCTCACCAAGGTTTTTCGCCCAGACCCGAGATCCCCCCGAATAGACACAACGTAGTTGTAGGGAACTCCCTTGGATATGTAGTGTTCCTTGTCTTTCAGGAACACATCCACCGCCCCTATGAGGGCACTCTTGGTGTTTTCTTTCATGCAGATTGAATCCATGGATTTTTTGGGAAGATATCCGCCCGTCAGCCAATTCTTGGGCGAAGCAAACTGAAAATTCACCCTGTCAATGTTGTTTTTTTCGTACGCCTCTGCCTCTTTAAGCAGGCTGTTGACAGTTTTTTCGTGCTCCGTTTGTATGTACAGAACTTCCCCGTGATCGCCCTCCTTTTCTCTTGAGACTTCAACCCGTTGTTTGTCTTTGCCATTTAAATATGTGAACCTGTGAGTGCCCGAAAATTCGGTGGTGGCAATCTTGGTTGGGTTCAGTTTTCTCTCGTCTGACAAGGTTGACGAAACAATGACATGTGGGGGGAAATACTTTGAAGCGATATATTTTGTGAGCGTTTCAAACAGCGCGTCGTCTGACCGTATCTCAAAAGTTCTCCCCAGCGGCATGACAAAAATTAAACGCGTTTTTCATTGTATTCCAATATTTATTAGTTCTACCGAAAAAACGCCATTGCTCGATGAATAGGCTGTCTGCAAATGGAACACTCTTGTCTCTCCAATAATTTTTCAACACATGTTTGACAAAAAGAAGAGTGGCCACATGGCACAAGACACTTGTTTACCCAATTTTGTTCACCGCAGCACGAACATTTCTTGACGGTCTCTTTGGCAATGACAACTTCCTTGAGACATTTTGACAACAGAACTTCCATGTCCTCGAGGGTTTCCAAATCTTGTGATTCTACCGCTGTGTTTGCCCTTTTCTTGATAAGTCCCAAAGTGTCCTTTCTCTCTTCCAGTTCGTCCATGTGCTCTTTGCAACGGTCAGTGATGAGTTTGATTTCCGTTTTGCGTCTACGAGCCTTTTCTCGTGAAACTTTTAGTTGTTTTTTCAGAGTCTCCGCCCTCAAGGCCCCCACAGTGATTTGTTCGCAAAACAGAGAGTGTTCTACACCGTCTAAAGACCCCCCTGTGATGGCATTTTCAATCGAATAAATGCGATAAGACAGTGATGGGATTGCTGTGAAAAAAGACGTGTAAATGGTCACTTGAAGGTCTTGAGTCTGCTCAAAATGTTCGTAGATATCATCTTGGTCAAGAACAACCATCTCGATAACAGGGTTCGGTGATTTTCGTGCAGTCACTTCCCACCATTTGGTTCGTGTGTGACTTTGTTTCGCAGATACAGACCGCACTGGGGACTGCACTGGGGACTGCACTGGGGACTGCACTGGGGACCCAGACGGACTCCTTGAAGATACAGACCCAGACCGCACCGGGGACTGCACCGGGGACTGCACCGGGGACTGCACCGGGGACTGCACCGGGGACCTCCTAAAAGACTGCACCGGGGACCTCCTAAAAGACTGCACTGGAGACTGCACTGGGGACCTCCTAAAAGACTGCACTGGAGACTGTACTGGGGACCGTACTGGAGATCCAGACTGACTCCCTGAAGATACAGACCTAGACCGTGCTGGAGACCGCGACGGGGACCTAGACCGCCCCTGAGACCTGAACTGCCGCCTCACTGGCAACCTTATTACGCGCAATCGTTGCGCCTGACGTGAATGTTGACGAACGTTGGATACTGGTGCTTCCCAAGATACCTCTACTCGGACATTACCAATAATTTGATCGAAATGTTCCCAAAACAACGCGCTGTTTACAAAACTGAAACACACACTAATGCTTTTTCTGGCAGATTTTGTTTCAGTTCCGTTTAAACGAATATGCATGGACCCATGGGGCTCTGAGGCATGCCCACGCATGACATTGTTGATATCTTTGGGAACCCACACATCAAAATCATTGACATCCCCAAGACCAGTTTTTTCTGAGACGTACACATGGTTTTCCTTTGATTTCAAGGTGTAGCCATTATGTGAGTTTTCGCACCATGTGTTTTCATCAATAATGTCTCTGATGGACGTGTATGTTTTTGTTGTTGGGGGCATTTTGAACGGGCAGTCTTGGACGGGCTGTTCCTCACATACATATCTTTGTTAGATTTATTTTGATTGGGTCTTACTCACTCCACATGTATTCGTCTCTGGTATTTGCGCCGATGTTGTTTGTGGTGGCCCAGATGTTGCTGAGAGTGGCATCAAGTGCACCACCAAGAGACGGAAGGGCCGGGATGTAACGTGTGGCATATTTGTTGTTGCCACAGGTATCGCTTTGGTCGCCATAATTCCCACCGTCACTTTCTTGAGGGGTTTCGTTCTCCACAAACCCTTCAAGAGTGTCGGTCGCTATTCCGCTGTATTTGCTGTACATGTCACCTTCATCCCAGTAAAATCCCTCGGTCTCAGATTTCTGAGCGTCAATTTTAAGTGCGCTGATATCTTCTAAGACGCGCAGAGTGATTTGTTGGATTTCGGTGATGTCTTCTTCGAAGCGCTCCGCCCTTATGCTGGCGAGCGCAATGTCGTTTTCCACGACCCTCAAATGGTCAACCATGGCAGAGCCCAGTTTGATTTGGTCGTCCATGTAGAATTTCAGGATGTCCCCGACCGCACTCATTTTTGACTCCAATGCGGCAGACAAGTAATCGACTGTATCTTCCGTGTTTTCGACTCTCTGAGCCAGGGTTTTCATGGCTTCTTTGTGGGCTTTGGAATCTTTCCGTGCCTTCTTTTTCATTTTGGAGATTTCGCTTTGCATGTCCTTGATTGTTTGTGACATTCTCTCGGTAGGGTCTTCAACCACGTTCCACTCGCTGGAGGCGGCGGAGCCTTCCTCTGCAATGGCCCTCGATGACAGAGCCCCGACTGCCACGTCCCCTTTGGGGGAAACCACAATAATGTCTGGTTCAGCAGTAAACATGATGTTAAAAAGGAAAAAACAAACAGGTTTCTCTTTAATGGACATAGATTTTTTATTTATTGTGCCCGTTTTTGTCTTGGAATGGGGGGAGTAGTGGGTCTGGCAGTGGGTCTGGCAGTGGGTCTGGCAGTGGGTCTGGCAGTGGGTCTGGCAGTGGGTCTGGCAGTGGGTCTGGCAGTGGAGTTTGAATTCGCATGATTGATTGTGTGTGTTATGGTTGTGTCATGGATTGCGTCATGAGTGAATCAAAAAAATGTGAAGAGTATTAACTTCGCATATCAACTAACACCATACATTAACCTTGTGTGTCGTGACCCCACAATGCCATCCGACACCTCAACAGATCTTGCCACAGGGAGAGAAGGGCCCACAAATCCAACCGTGACCAAAACCCCAATCACCACCATAGGGGAGCAGCAACATACAGGGCAACAGCATGCAGTTGGTGGGGGGGCTTCTCCAGTGGACGTTTCAGAAGAAATGTTCATGTCACCCGCATGTGATTTTAGTCGGCCTCCCCCCAACGACACGGTGTTTTCCTCTTACGGGGACGTGTCTGTGGGTGACATGCTGTGTGGCCGTTATGAATGTGTCCCTTTCAGTGATATTAAATCGTCGGTTGGACACACCGTGTGGGTCCGTGGGAGGTTTTCAAATTTCAGGCCCAAGAAGACAGTTACGTTCTTCACTCTTCATGAAGTCAGCAACATGTCCATCCAAGTGTGTGTGTCATCATGCGGGATTGAAACATATTTGGGGTCCATTCCCGTTGGGTCCGTTTTGGATGTTGAGGGAACGGTTGTGGATAATTATGGGGGGGCGGGACGCGCAGGGGCTTGCAACGTCAGGGGAGTGGAACTTCACGCGGGCAGAGTGTATTGCATCTCCAGGAAACTCTCTGCGACAACAACATCGCCACCACTCACCGTGAGAACAAAATTTTGTGATTCAGACTCCCGTCTGAGAACCATGAAATCCGCAATCATCTCATCTTATGTGTTTGCCCTGAGGGGCTGTTTGATGACAAAGGGGTTCGTTGACCATTGTGGTGGCACCGGGGATCACGGCGACCTGGTCAAGATGCTGTTTGACGGGTGTAGAAAGTCGTTTTGTTTGTCGTATCCGTACATACGCATGTCTGTGACTCTGGCGACCAACGATCTTTTTGAACTTTATGTGGCAGTGTTTGATGCTTTGAGGGGCGCGTTTGACAAAACAATGGAGCGCCACGCGAGGTATATTTCTTTGGCTGGGATGACATCAAAATGGCAAGACACGCCGTTCATTTCCACACAAAACAAAGAGAACGACGGGCTGTTGTTGTTTCAAGAATGGAGAGAGTCAAACAGCCTTGTTCATTTTCACACCAGTTTCGGGAGTTTATCAAATGTTGTCGCGGTTGGAGGAGTGTGGAATTTTTCTGACGATTGTCATGATTGGGCAGTTTTTCCCCATGGAGAGTGCACCGTGGACATTGAAAAAATTATTTCCTGTGGTGTGGACGCGAATGTTGCCGTGGACGCGAATGTTGCCGTGGACGCGAATGTTGCCGTGGACGCGAATGTTGCCGTGGACACGGATGCCGTAAACACCACCACAAACAACGATGCTGCAGGCACCATCACACACAACGGTGCCGCAGACGCCATCACTGTCATCACTACACCCCCACCACCACCATCTAAAGATCACCCGTTCCCAAATTTTCCAAATAGGCCAATAACTATTTTGAGACGTGAAACTCCCGAATAAAAAAATCGAACAGTAATGTTGATGAAGGGCGGCTGTCAGCGTATCGCTTTTTTCGAAAGACCAAAAAATGTCAGGAAAAAAGACACGGCGGAGGAGACCCGCGACACACACAGGCACAAAACCCAAAGTGTCTTTTGTGGCGTCTGCGAAAAACGCCGCACACGAGGGGGGATCGTCCTCCGACGAGAGCCTCGGCCCAGAAGATACGCTGTATCAGACGGTTGTGTCAGAAGGTCCCCCCAAGAAGAGCATTCTAGAGAGTCGGATGAGCGTCGTCGAGACCATCCAAAAAGAGTGCGAAGATATAGCATCGCGGTACGAACGCCAGACAGACGCATATGATGACTACTTGGGGTCCAAGGTGGGCGGCGGAAATTACAGTTCGGTGTACAAATACATCCCCCACAAGGATCTTGCTGTTATCAAGAGGGGAAAGGTTCGTGATGACCGGGAATTCGACTACATGACACTGTCAAGAGAGCGCCGCATTTTCCACCTCACGAACGACATGGTGTTTAACGGGGAGACCCCCCATTTCCCCATCATGTTTGAATCCGTTGACTGGGGGGATGAGTCTGCCATATGGTTCGTCTTGGAGGCCGGCCTGAAAGACGGCGAGACGTATATGGATGACCTCAGCAACCATTTCAAACATGGAAAAATAACAAGAGACGTGTTGGAAACGAGTGTGGCACAGATGACCGCACAGGCGCTGCTGGGAATTCATGCCCTTCATCACAAGTTGGACGTTGTCCACAACGATTTCTGTGCCAGGAACATTCTTCAAGAAAACACGAATGCCGCGGTTTTGGAGTACCAGTTGGGGGATAAGTTTCCACCCATCCGTCTCAAGACCAGCGGAAATCTGTTCAAAATCATCGATTTCGGGATGGCATCCGGTCCCAGCGAGGAGTTTTACGACCCGGTGTCCTCTGAGGACATGCCCAAAGAAATGTCGAAATTTGACCCCTCAACATGGACGGTTGACCTGTTCCCATACCCCCACAACAGGGTGTGTGAGATATTCTTTGACAATCCCAAGAAAAACGACTGGTACACCCACAAGAATTTTGACAAGCACGTCACACAATTTGAACGGGTACCCCCGTACGTGAGGGATGCCCTGTTTTTCCTCGTGCACCTGTGCTCGTGGAACAGCGGGTGGGCAAAGTTCGCGTCCAGACGGGTTGAGGTAATGGTGCGCAGGGACCAAATGCCCACCCACAAGGACTGGACCATGGAACTGTTTCAGGAGATTTTTGAGGAGGGGTTCTTGGCCAAAAATGGCATCAAGCACAGTGATATTTTTGACACGTCCGAGCAACCAGTCATGGACGTTTACACGTTGGAATAAAACCATTGTTGTGACAAATATTTAGTGACCACATGATTGATTGATTCATTTGCATAATTTTCTGGTGTGTTTACGGTTTTTTTGTTGAGCATGTTGTTGTTTCGTGGGGTGCCGTTTTTGTTCCTTGGGTTTTTTGGAACCATCAATCACATGTGTTTGCTGCTGTGTGGGGGATCTTGTCTGTTCCAATTCGCGCCACATGGAGTAATACTCACTATCGTACCCAACTTCGTACCCCCCGATTGAGACACTCACACTCTTGATCAACATTCTCCCCAAGGAACTACAATGTCTAATTTTTGAAATCACAAAATCATTTTCATGAAATAGCGTGTTGGCCTGTGGACCGCACAGTGGTCTGTACTCAACGAAAGTATCTTCCCCAAGGGTGTCTTTTCCACCAGACTCCTTGAGCCAACACCTCACATCTTTCAAAATTATCCATGTTTCAACACTTGTTTTGCTTGTGATGTTTACCAAATTTCTAAAATCGGACATTTTGGTCTTCCCCAGAGAGAAAAGGCATGTTTTCAGCAAGATGCGCAGATTTGCGTGTGAGAGCATCGTAGCGAAATGAATACTACGGTACTACTTCATGGGTGGTGGTGCCCTGGCATAACTTTGGTTAATAAAACAAACAAACAAGGGAGAAACTGGTTAAATTTATTCTGTCAATCTCATAATGAAAAAGACTTTTTCACGAAAATCGCACCACATCACCATGTCTACATCACAGCACTGGGGTTCTGTGGTACAGGTTGTTGACAATCAGGAGGGGTCTCAACAGCAGCCCCAGCAGGACTTTGTTCTCCCCCCCCTTCCTGCCACACAGACGACAGTACCACGCTATCGCCAACAACAACAGGTGGGCGAACTTCTTATGCCGGTGGGCGGAAAAAATGCAATCACCCGGGGGGCAGACCGAATCACGAGTCAGGCGTACACCGTTGTGCGGAACATGGTCACCAAGCAAGAGTTCGACTCTGCGAATTGGCTGAAAATGGTCCCCATAGTGATGAAGTATGTCAACAACATTGAGGGAATGACGGGGCTGGAGAAGAAGGCAGAGGTTTCGGAGATCGTGTTGTTGCTCCTGAAAGAAATCCACATGCAGGACAGTGACCGCATGCTCATCATGCCTATAGCAAACACCGTGATCAACAGTGCCATAGACGCGCTCTACAGTGCTGCCACAGGAAAACTCAATCTCAAGGCCTCTTTGGTGAAGACCGTGGAAAGTGTCACCGCGGCCTACAACGACGATTCTGTGTTTCAGAAGGTGTACAGCGAGATCCGCGGCGCGATTGTCAATGGGAGTCAGTACACAGCCGGGAATTGGATAGGGATGATTCCGGTGGTCATGGCTGCCGTGAAACGAGCCTCCAACAAAAAGTCTGGCCAAGAGAAGAAGGGTTTGGCTCTGGCGCTGATTCGCAAACTTGTCAGTGAACTCCCTGTCAGGGACCCCGCGGAAATGGCCACTCTTGAGTTGCTGGCGGACATGACCGCCCCTGCCGCCATTGACATGGCCTACGACATCGCCATGGGCAAACACGACATTAAGAAAAAAGTCAAAAAGTGTTTTGGTTCGTGCTGTGGAAAATAGTTGCTTTGTACGTGTGCCATGCTGCACATTGTTTCATGGCCTAGGCTTGAAATATTATTTCTTGAGGAGGAGGTTCTTCTTCTTGGGCGTGTTCGTGTGGATGAACAAACAGTGGACCTTGCGGGACATTCCACCCAAAGACGTAGATTTCAAGAAATATCTGAAGGACGCTCACGATGGCCCCAACCATCGCGACCACACATGGCATGACATACATGTTCACAATGTAAACGATTGCGACAATTGCGCATGTTACGGTTCGGAACCTGTACAGACACATGCAGTTTTTTTGTGCGGCTTGTGAAGTGTTGGTGGTTACAAACGCTCTCATGAAAGCAAACAACACAATCCCGAAAGCAACAAAATTACACATGGCCGTGTATGTCGAAAAATGCAGATAATACTCTTCAGATGAGTGTGTGCCACACATGTTTAGCGTCAAAAGTGTCAGTGGAATCTTTGACATCATAAATAAAACCGACATCATGATCGTGTCCCCCCCATCATGTCTTATCAGTAAACCTTTGGCCACCCGTTCCTGCTCAGTTTCACACATGTCACCAATGGTCATGGGAATGAATGGTGGGTCTACTTTTCCAAAAGTTTGCGGCATGGAGGGGGGGCAACACAAACACATCAAAACAATTGTGTTTTATTTAACATGGAGTTAGGTTGTTTACAAGGCAGGTGTGTGCTTTACACGCATATTCGATGAAATAGGAGTATCTCTTAGGGGGGCATGACCATCATTCCGTTGCTGTTTTCATCCATTCCATCCAAACAACATGACTTCCACAAGGATCTGGACCACATTGGTTGCACCACAGACGTCAACAGGCACACAGGGTGGCCCGTAAAAAATAACGACTAGGTACAAAACTGCCATTGTCACGCATGCCAACAGTCGAATTCTGTGCAAAAGAACACGGAACCTCCTCGAGGACTCATGTGTGTCCCCCCTATTAAGGGCGCCAAACCAAACACACATGAGTATTCCGATGCTCATGAAATTACACACAATAACTGCGGAGATAGTCACTGTCCATGTGGGGGAAGTGCAAATAACAATGATGGAAATTACTATGGCAAATCTTGATACAATAAAAAACATCGTACTGTACACTGTTTTTCTTCCCAACAAGGATATGGGATCGCCGGTGTAGTCATTATTGTGTTCTGTTGACGACATCACTCTGTTTTGTGAACAATGCCCCACCATGTGGATTTTTTTTGTGGTCAACCATTTTATGAAAAATCAAAACACGCGCCTGCTTCTTCCTGGAAACGACCACGTGGTCTGTGTGAATGAATTCGAGTTTATTTTTTTCATGTGAAATTAGTGACATTTATCGATCCCTTTCTTTCATACCCACCACAACCAACCCCATGCCACAGATCTATTTTTGCACAAAGGATGTGGCACGGAATTCCATGCAGAAAGACGCCAAACGTATCCCTCGAAGGGCGCTGGTCCGTTCGAATCACCACGAGGGTTCCCTACTGTGGTTCCTCAGAGATCAGTCTGAAACCAAGGAACTCGTGGCTTTTTTTCAACGTTACCCGGTCCAACTCGTTTTCCAGACGCCCACTGCACCAAACCAACACGTGTGGAGGGCATTTTGCATGGTGGTGAGAAACGGCATCATTCGCAGCGACCCCACAAAGACCATCGACACCATACTTGTGGACGGCAACTGTTTTTCGGGTGTGTCTGCGGACCAACTGACAGACCTCATACGCATAACATTTCACGTGTTTGCGGAAAAGAAATGGACCATAGTGTTTATGGACACCGGGTGGGAGACAGACAACAAAACGATGGCAGAAGAAGTCGCGAGAACTGCGGCAGAGGTGACCGTAAGAGGGAGAATTACCAAGGCGGTGGATCCCGGGGCACCTTTCCCAGACGAAGTTCTCGCCATGGTGATTAACATGGTCCGCGGTGATGAACGGACCGTTCAAGAGACCGCATCTTTGCTGTCTGTGGGGGTGAGAAATTTGCAGGTCGCCATCAAGGAATATGCGGCCTCTCTCCCCGAAGATACCGGCGGTTCAGACGAAGGCGGCGTGTCTGGATCGTCAGTGGAACAACAACATGTCAAACAACAACATGTCAAACAACAACAACTCGAATCAACCTCAACCCCATCGAAAGCCCCGTCCGGGTTGTCTGAGTCCACCACTCAGGGCGGGGGCGGGGGCGGGTTTTCCCCTTTGCTGTGGAGGGCGCCGGTCTCTGTGGGGCCAAACAAAACCCTCAACGAGCCTTCCAACAGTTTCTTTCGAAAGAACATCCTGGCACACGACAAGTACCTGTTCCAGTGGTGCGGCGTCCTCCGGTGGAAACACTTCAAACTCCCGGGTGATTTCCCCTCGGACATGTACGCGTGCGAGATGAAGGAGCACGGCATCCAGACGGACATCCGTGTGGGGGGTGCCAAGAAACAGGTGGAATGCAGTTCAGACGAAATGCAATGGCCCAAACGCCACTGCATTGGGGGGTTCTCCGTGCCAAAAGACGGGCCGCCGTGTGTCAGGCGTTCGTTGGAGCGCCTTGTTGACGATTCGGACCCCTACGGGTTAGACCTGTGCCCCAGCAGTGAGGGGATCAACCTGTGTGAAAAGGGCGAGACCGTGTACATCGCCCACCAGGAGGAACCCCCCCTGTTTGTGAGAGTGCTGGCAAGGGCGGCACCGCTTGGTGTGTGGAGCAGGTCCCTGCAGAACGTCCTGGCCCTGGGCTCGGACATTTTACCAAGGGCGGTCCGCAACGAACTCGAACTGGCGCCCGTCGCCATTCTCCCAAACACGCCCTCTTCAGACATTTCCCAAATAGAGCGTTTTCTGTCCACAGGGGTCGTCCCCATACTGGTTGAAAACGGGAACGAGAACCTGTGTGGCGCCCTGTCTGAACTGTGCGAGGCTTTTATCACGGAGGTCATGAGGGCGGAACAAAACACGCCGGGGGCCGCGGCGTGGGTGACCGAGTGCGAGTCAAATGACACGCACACGGCTTGGACAAATCCCCCCAAAGGGTCCCTGAAGGAGTCATCAAGTTCAAAGGGGCTCCCACAAGTGGCAAAACGGTGTGGGGCATGCAGGCGACACCCCTCTGGAAATGCGTGGCTCCTGGCCTTGGAGCACCCGTGCGTCTACAGGTTTCAGAGCGAGGCAGACAACCGCATTTCCAAAGAATACAAGGCGTGGAAATCCTTGCCAGACGGGGCGTGCACCGTCATGGAAGAGCAGGCTTTTGTGTGGGAATGCCTAAAAGGTCAGTCCATACCCTGGGGGAACTCTAGGTCTGTGCATGTGGTGGCGTCCACGTTGCGCTTGGACCCATACTTTCAGACGGCGCGCGACATCCAGAGCCTGTTTTCCGAAGAATGCTGTCCATCGTGGAGGGAGTTTTGGAAAACGCGGTGCGTGTTTGCGTTCAGGGAGGCGCTGTCTGCGCCAAGCATGGATGACCAACACATCGATCGCACTCAGCCTGTCGTGGCCATGTCACCCACATGTTTCAGCCACAGGTGGTTCCACGAGGATTTCATTGATCTCAACAGCCCAGAAAAGGTCAGGCGGGCGTCCGAATTCATCAAAAACCGGGTCCTGGACGACTACACCTCCCACTCCATTGACTACTCCATAGGGAACAACGTGAGGGCCTGGGGGTGGGAAATCCTGCAGTCTGTGCCCGGAATGGCGTCTGGGGGGTCAATCCGCCGCGTCGCCTCTTCGAGGGACATCTCCATGGAAACGAACCAGGTTGTCGAGTTCCTTTGCGGGGAAACCCGGTGGCTGAACACACGGCATGCCCACGAGTTCAGTGGCGCTCCCGGCTGGGCGTGCACGCCGGGGCCCTCAAACCCTTTGGAGCGTGTTGTTGCCGCGTTTTGCATGCGGACGCCCAGATGCACGGAAGGGTCCGCCCGATTTTTGGGGCATTTCCTGTCCCCGTCTGGCATCCTCTACGGGAGGCCCACCGCATCCAAGATCACGATCCAAGTGCAACTTGAGCAAAAAGACAACGCAAAAAAAGGGGCATTTCGACCTGTCGGGACCAACCAATATGAGTTTGTGCCAACCTCCAGACACCAAAATAACGAAACCAGCACATTTGTTTTTGTGCTGGGAAAGTCTGACAATCCGCTCACCATCCGTCCCTTTGAATCATCCAAAGTTGCGGACGTTTGGCTCCCGTTTATAGGCCAAGGGAACGGAAAGTTTGGAGTGCACGGCATGCCCCCCGGGTGCAGGATCCGCAGGATCGTTTTGGAGTTGCACAACGCGAAGGGGGGGTGCCTGGATTCCAGAGAACTTAAGCCGGGGTATGAGGTTGTCCCAGACGGGATGGACGACAAATCACGCTGCATATGTGTGGACACGGGGTCCTCGAACAACGTCGTGCACAGGGGGATCATCATGATAGCGCTGGGAATTTGGCTCTCCACGAGCCAGTTTCCGTCTGAGGAGCCCACCAGGTGCGTGGTGAGGGAACTCCTCTTCCCGTGCCAGTTCCCCGACAAGACCGCCACGTGGATACGGAGCATGCTGGACACCCGGGACCTCCCACAAATGACGGAACTGTATGCCTCCAAGCCAAAAAACAGGAAGACGCAGTTTGACACCTGGCAGGTCTGGTGCTCCAACAACGTCCTGGGGGTGCCCAGACAGGGGACATGGTCCCCAAACACGCGGTCCGCATCTGCCAAAGCGTTTCGGTTTGCTCGTTGCGGCATGATGAGGTGCTTGGACCACAGCACGATGGAGACCAGGGACCTGACCCCCTCAGATGTGTGCCCCAGGGGGTCTCATTTTGTTGCCTGGGACTCCCCCGAAACGCACCCGTGCATGCAGGTCCTGAAGGCCGTGGACAAATACGGCAGCAACAAGGGGCCTCCCAACTCGTCGGCGATCCGGGGAACGCTCAGCGTGTGGGTAAACACCGTCATCCGCAAAAAAGACTCAAAGACGTGGTGCGAGCAGGCCGGTTTCATTCCCAGCCACTCCCTGGGAGTCGGGAAGTCTTGCCCGTCGTTTGTGGACTACGAGTCATGCTTGTTTTGCCCGGGGTGTTTGGAGATGGCCAAGCCCCCCCGGTGTTCCTCGTGTGGGGCGGCGTGCTCGTTTGATGCCCTGGTGCACACCGTTCACAAGCCGGGGGTCCGTCTGGCGACGTGCAAATATGACTTTGAAAAATATTTGAGGGGGGCATGTTTCTTGGCGTCGTCCACCGGGAAACAACGGGGGATCTACGTGTTCACGGGACGGCAAATCCCTAACCTCCCCGAAAACGTGGTGACGGTCACCAAGACCACACAAATCAGGTCGTCAAAGGACTTAAACATGCCAATCACAGACAAGCCGGTCGTGTTCATCGATTCGTCGTGCTGGGGCCCAGGGCGCACCGTGGATTTGTCGCTTGTGATTTCAAACCTAGAGGCGTGGTCCAGACACACCAAGGGGGATGCCATTATCATGGCGATCCCAGACACTTTCCACGACACTGGTGAAACACTCACCTCCAAATGGGACCGAAACGTGGCAAGGAGTGAGTACGCAAAGCACTATGGGCCCATAGAACAGGTGCATGTGGACGATTTATTGAAAATGATCAACTACATGCACTACAAAAACACCGGGGAGGAAACCCTTCGGAAAGCCAGGAGGACCTGCAACAAAGAGGACCTCGAAGACATGTTTTTTGATGTCATGGAAGAGTACTCGTCTGTCTCGGGGGACAACCCCTCAAAGTACAGACGTTTCGTGCTGTCCATGCGCAATAAATAGCCATTTTTCATGTCCCTTGGATTGTGCAACATCATCGTTGGGGTGTCGTCTGGGATGTACACATACACACCTAAAAGTCCGCGCCGCCCCCCATGTCAATGCAACAGATGCACATGCAACGCAAAAAACTGGGTTTTTTTCTTTGAACAAAATGAAGGCCCCCCGTTAAGATGTTGGGTAATTCCTTTCAGACAAACTATGTTTTGCTGGAGCCACGGAATACGAAACCCATCTTGAGACTCAAAAAGAGTGAGGGGAGAGCCTACTATCTGGGTGCTGCATATGGCTACCGTAAAACCGAGGAATGTTTGGATGGTGCGTCAAAGGGAGGTTACTTGGAAGCGGTCAAGTATTTGGTCTCCCAAGGAGCAGACATACATTCGGGGAACGACCATGCACTGAGGGTGGCGTCTGGGGGGGGTCACTTGGAAGTAACCCAGTACCTGATAGGTGTGGGAGCAAACGTGCACGCAGAGAATGATGACGCACTGGGGGTGGCGTCTGGGGGGGTCACTTGGATGTGGTCAAATACCTAGTTGAACAACAACAAGAGACAAAGACAGACGACGAGTGTTGTTTGTGGGGCAATCATCGTGCACTGGAGTCGGCGTCTGAGGAGGGTCACTTGGAAGTGGTCAAATACCTAGTTGAATACCTAGTTGAACAACAAGGGACAAACGTGTTTTTTTGGTTGCACAATAGTGCACTGGAGTTGGCGTCAAAGGGAGGTTACTTGAAAGTAACCCAGTACCTGATTGGGGCAGGGGTGGGGACACATGGAAATAATGCACTGAAGTTGGCGTCTGGAAGAGGTCACTTGGGCGTAGTCAAGTATCTAGTGGAAAGCGGGGCAGACGTGCACGCAAAGGATGATGAAGCACTGAGGTTGGCGTCAAAGTATGGTCACTTGGAAGTGGTCAAGTATTTGGTGGGTGTGGGAGCAGACATGCATGCAGATGATGATCATGCACTGAGGTGGGCGTCCGGGGGTGGACACTTGGAAGTGGTGAAATATTTGGTGGGGTGCGGAGCAGATGTGCACGCGCGGAATGATGAAGCACTGAGGTGGGCGTCCAAGAATGGTCACTTGGACATAACCCAGTTCCTGATTGGAGCAAGGGCGGATGTGCATGCGGAGAATGATCATGCACTGGGGTTGGCGTCAGAGAATGGTCACTTGGAAGTGGTCAAGTGTTTGGTCTTGGGGGGAGCAGACGTGCACTCTAATGATGACGGAGCACTGAGATTGGCGTCAATGTTCGGCCGTTCGGACATAGTCGAGTTCCTAATTCACATCGATAGTGGAACAGGCGGGAACGCAAACGACGACAGTATGCTGATACGGGCGTCAAAGAAAGGTCACTTGGAAGTGGTAAAGTATTTGATAGGGGTGGGAGCAAACGTGCATGCGGAGGATGATAAAGCACTGAAGTTGGCGTCTGGAGGGGGTCACTTAGGGGTAGTCAAGTATTTGGTCTTGGTGGGAGCAGACATACATGCGGAGGATGATGAAGCATTGAGGATGGCGTCTGGGGGTAGTCATTTGGGAGTAGTCAAGTATCTGGTATCAATATGAAATAGTTTTTTTACAATCTAAGGGATACAATCAAAAGGAACAAAGTATGATTTCATTTTACACATGTACATGATGCAAGGGGGGGGGACGAAATCATGCTCTCCAGTCTTTGCATCCCAATGTCCAATACAGAACAATAAATGCCTGTACCTCATCATCCTTGTAATTTTTTGGGGGTGGAATGGGTCTTACGTATGCCACTTCACTGGGTCTCCCGGGGATGCATCGTTTGAATGCAAAGCGCCCCTGTGCCGCAGCACTGTAGGTGGTGTAGTGAGAAACAAAAAACTCAAGGGGCAACGGTCCCACCAAAGTCTTCCGGAGTTCCAAAGAGTCTGAGATTCTCAAGACTTGACACATCGACAGTTTGTTTGACCTAAAGTATTCCAAAGTGTTCTTTCGTGCATGTTCGGGATCAAACTGTGGTGTCGTGGGTTTAGAAGATTGCAGTGGTATGGATGACGTCTCGAGCGGTCTGTCCGTTTTTGCCGAGCACGACGCACATTGGGAGGGGGGGGATGGAAGGGCGGTGGTGGTTGAGCGCCTCGAGCGGTCTTTTTTTGCGTGTCGAACTTGAAATACAACCAGACCAAGAATGAACACCAAAACCATCAAAACTTTGACAGTTTTTATTAATTTTTTTGATCTTTTTGAACGCCTCGTTTGTTCTTTGATTCTCGCAGAGATGACCGCCGCATAAGAATCCTCCCCCCTTTTCGGAAAAACCAAATTCTTGACGAACTCAGGTCCTTGGGAATGCAGTACCATGGCAAAAATACACAAGATGTTTGAGATTTTGGGAACGAATGTCTTGAGTGTGCCCAAAATGAATGTATAAAACCCTTCTTTGCACGGTTTGTTGTCGAGGTCTGTAGTGTTGGGAGGAGCCACAGACGTGGCGTTCGCAGTTTTTTTTGGTTTTTCTGTGTTCTTTTTCGATCTTCTCCAGAGAATGTCTGAAGGAGTATCTTTCAATCTGAGACCCTCTCGTCTTTTTCTTTTTTTGTGAGAGACACTGCATTGCTGCAACGGAGAAAGACTCAAAACAACAAGATTTGTTGAGGAACCCCCTGTTGAGGAACCCCCTGTTGAAGAACCCCCTGTTGTTGAAGAACCCCCTGTTGTTGAAGAACCCCCTGTTGTTGAAGAACCCCCTGTTGAAGAACCCCCTGTTGAAGAACCCCCTGTTGGGGAATCTGTCCTCCTATCGTCGTCCATTGTGGAAGTTGGGGTGGATGGTGTGGGATCCAGACCATCACATGGAAACCCACAACCAAGTGTCGTGAACCTCGGTGCTAATTTCGGTGCAGACACCACACAAACACTGGGCGGCGGCGGCGTGAACAGAGGAGAAGAGGGCCGTATTTTGTCGTTGACACGCTTGTTTCTTCGACGCTCTGTAATTCTTCCCCAACTAAATCCGGTATTAAACGTCCTCACATTGTTGGTCGAAGAGTTGACCAAATGGTCTGTCATCTTCCTCCATGCGGTCTGCGCAGAACTTCCGAGGAGCGATTCGTAAAACGAGGCTTTGGTCTCGCAGACCGGGCTGCGTCTCATTATTCTCAAATGTTCACGCAGAGCAAATTTTGTTGAACACACCACCCCGTCAGACCTCCTCTCAGAGCGGTCCATGAATTTTTCCATGGCGTCCTCAGACACTTCAGTCACATCCAAAACATTCACACCGCAGCACACAACATGGTATGTCTGCCTCAACTCTCCTCTGGTGATTTCGGCCGCCCTGGGCAAAGACTGTTGCTGTTCCACCTTTCCGGTTGTGCTGCTGATGCCTACGCCCACAGAGTTCAAGGGAGGGATAACATAGTATGACTGGGTTCTTGTCCCGTCGTTGTTCTGATATCTCTGCCACCCCATATCGTGCGCCTCTTGGCAACCCACGCATCTGGACCAATCGGGAGGCACGTAGACTGACTCTGTTTCGAGCGGTTCAAAAATTTTGGTATTTTTTTGGTCGTGCTGTTGTGGTCCTTGTCGTCCACGAGGAATAATTTTGTAACTTCCTGCCCTAGAGTAGTCCATCGGACCCAAGGACACGCCCCACAGTTGCTTCAGGGTGTCTGACTGACGTTGAAGGAGCAGCATTCCTTTGAGTTTTTTCACTGCGTTTGCTTTTAGTGAGCCAGTGTCATATACGCTCTCCTCCGGCTCCATGGAGGAAATTATTGAAGAAAACACCCTTGTGTTGAGAATTTCATACAGCCATGCCATCGTTGTGTGGGCGTTGTTGGTTACAATGTCAATGTCTGACCTCTGTTTGAGCCATTTAGCCACATCAGGTGAGATGTGTGGCATCAATGCTTCCGAACCAATGACGACGACTTTAACTGGCGAAACCGAATTATCATGTTTTGCAAGATTACCCAAAATTGTTTGTTTGATTTCTCTCACAATTGAGTGGTGAGACATCTCTGGGATTTTTTGGGGGGGAGAAGCACGCCACCAGAAACAGAGGGGATGGGGGAGTGAAGAGAGAAGGTGGTAAGTGATGAAAAAGAATGGACATGATTTGTGTGTGTGAAAGACATGGGTGATAAGGTGTGATTTGTGCACATGGATGTATTTAACCCTGGAATGACCATTGGCCATTTTCCAGGGCTGGTACTGCACGACCCAACCCACACAAGGCCAAACAAAAAGACCGGCCCCCAACCCCCCCTGCATTGACGCATTTTTCACCGTGTGTGTGTGTGGGTGTGTGTAAGGGACAACACAAACAAACAACAATGTCGTCTGCTTCGGGGAACACGGGCAGTCAGACTTTTGGGGGGGATTCGTACCATTGTGAGCACTCAAAAATTCCGTTGCTTCATCACACGTTGGAAACGCGGTGTTGCGGGTGGGAGTTTCCCAGGGGGGCGGTGGTTGTGCAGACGTTTTCTAGGTTTCACACGTCCATGTGTGCGGTCCTCTGGTACTTGCCGGAAAAGGTTGGTTCGTTCTGTTGGATCACGTGGTACATGGGAAACGACAACAGGGGCTGTTCCCGAGACAGGGTTTATATTCACTCAAAGGTCGCATGGGAAGGCCAAAAAGTTCTTCCCAGCGGCGACCATTTCTTCCCGACATACAATGACTCAATCCTCCAACTGGACCCCACGACAAACATCCCCCTTGTCAGAATCTCCCCAAAAGCGCAAACCCTCTTGGGGGGGTCAGACGAACTTGTGACACAACACGCTGCAATGGACCCCCCTGCCGCTCCCAAGGGGGTGCTGCTCGAAAGGCTGTGCCCCACAAAACTTTCAAATGGCATTGCGGTGGGGTTTCAGTTCCCCACGTCACTCTGTGTCCACATATGGAGAACAACCACGGAAATGAAAAGCAAACCTGTCAACATTGTCATCCGCAACCACCTGCCAGTTTCAAGGGATTGCCTGATGTTCAACACCAAGGACGGAAAATCGTTGATACTTGTCACCCAACATGGGGCAAACATCTACCCTTGGGAATCATCTCCCTCGTGTGAGCCAAGCGACACACACACGTGGCCGACCAAAAATGCGTTGTTCTCCCCAAGAGGAAACGCGGCGTGGATCGACACAACTAGAGACAAGTTTTTTGTGGCTTTCGAGAATGGAATCAGGAACCGGGTGCTGTTGCTGTGGCAGGAAGTAACGCTATCTTTGTATTGCTGTGAGGGGGGTCCATCCGCTTCAGAAAAAGTGACGGGCCGGGCGGTGGAGTACGCGCTGCACATCCTAGAGGATGTGTCTACACGATACAAGGAGTCGCCCGTCGTCCACAAGTGCATGGAAATAGCAAGGGTGTCAATCGCCGATCCAGACAATTTGAGACACATCAAAAGACAGACAAACACACTTCAAGGGACCTACATGCGTCTGGACAAAATGAATCTGAGTGATGTTTTCATGGGCAACGTGGTGGCACACGCTCCTCCCCCCATCAATGGTAACAGTACTGCTCCTGGAGCCTCCCCTCCTCCTCCTCCCGGGGAATCTTTGTTTAAATGCTGTTACACACGTGTGAGTGTGGAAGCATTGATCAAACAGACGGCGGACAGCGGGTGGGCTTTTGTCATGGTCAGAAATGGAACGAGCCTCACCCCTGTCGCTGTTTACATGCCAGTTGACGACAGCGAGGACCAGTCGTCATTCCATGTTATAGATCCGTTGAGCAAGAACATATACTGCCCAAGTTTGTTGGTGAAGGGAATCGTGACAAACGTTGCAGGAAAACGGTGTTCAGTGGAAACGAGGGCAAGATGTCATGCATTTGTTTTTTTGGTCTGTAGGGGGGTCGTGGATCACGCACGAGGATTAAACAAATTTTCAAAGAGAGGCGTATTCGGACTGTCCCGCGACACGACAACAAGGGTGGGGTTCTCAAGTCACCCTCATTCGACCACCACATCCCTGCTGAGGATCCCTGAGCAACAACCATACCATATTGTGAAACACCACTCGTGTGGCAACGACTATACGATGGATTACTCCCCGGAACGCAAGTTGTGCACAATTCACGATGGGCACCACAACCAGAGGCATAAACAACAACACTTTACAAAAACAGGGGTGGGTATGGGAACGACAACATTTGAATGTCAGTTCCCTCAAAATATTGTTGTTCCCATACCCCACGTGTTTTCAATCCTTGCCATGGACAAGGAAGAACTTCATGGAGATTTTCCTCACTTGGGAGGGATCAAAAAAGAAGACCCTTTGGATGCCAAACAAATGTTGAACATCCTGATTGTCGCCCCCGATTCTCAAAATGTCAAGGTGGCTGTGGCGGCAATCCCCCGAAAGTGGACATCTGAAGAAATCAACAAACACGCCAGGTTGGAGCCGTTCGGGAGCAGAGGATTGTCTGTGACGTTTGTGGACAGAACAAGTTCAAACATTCGCATCTTCACTTTCATGTCCCTTTTTGTTCCTAACCAGGTTACCACCACCACCCGCGCAAAGTCATTTGCTTAAAATTCTACGTTCCAAGCGCTTCCTGAGACGCCACATTCGGTACCTGTGGTCCAGCCACATCCATGCACCCATCCATGCACCCATCCACACAACAAACCCCACTGTTATTTTCGCGGCTTGCGCAACGGTGGGGGCCATTTGTTTTCCTGATTCAATAAAATATTTTCAAATTCCTTTCAAAAAAAAATGACACATTCCAGGGTTGATAACAGTTGGTGGTGACTAATACACACACAACAACCATTTGTGGTTGACATTTGTGAATATTTCATCGACATTTGTGAATATTTCATCGACATTTGTGAATATTTTACTGGCAATGTTGACGCCCGCAGACATCAAATACTCTTCTGACGGTGAAGCAGAAGCAGCACATAACAACGGTATCATGTATGGTATCGGGTCCTTGGGGCCGTGGTACAAGCGGGTACGAGAGATCGCCCAAGATGAAGAAAGGAACGATGCGCTGGTCACAGAACTAAAAAATATGATGACGTCCAAGTTTGAAAACGACCCTCTGTCCAAAAAAGCCGAAAAACACATAGTCAGGGAATGTGCTTCATGTCCTGACCTTCAGTCTCGATCCAGATACATAGAGGGTTTGTTGCCAAGACTCGCAGAATTCAAAGACTGTTCAGAACTCATCTCTGTGTTGTTTACCGATGTGTGTTGTTTACCAATGAATGAAATGACATATTGGCGATCTGATTTTGAACATTTATGTGCACCAAACAATAAACAAACGGCACCACGCCCCCCTCACCAATGCCTGGTCTGCCCGACGCAAAGGTTATCATGCGTGGGGTGGTGCAGATTCACATGCAACTGTCTTCATTCAACTGGACTCTCCCATTCAGACCCTCGGACCCGTCCACATCCTCATGTTCGGGGTGGTTTTTCGAAGCGCCGGGGGAACCAAATCCTTTGGTGGCCACGTGTTCTCATTGCCTCGCGGATGCACGGAAGTCGTGGGTGTCGTTCCCAACCATAGGACGCAAAATGTTCGAATCAGAGACCGTCAGCATTTATCCGGCTTGCGATTTGGCCATTCTAAGAATTACAGACGCCAACTTTCCCTGGTCTCAGGTTGTGCCATTTAAAATTGGGGATAGCGACTCGGTGGTTCCCAACGAAGACGTTCTTGTCATCGGTTTCCCGTTGGGAGAAAGTGGTATTAAACAGACCAGGGGAATTATCAGTGGTCGGCAGGGTGGCTACATCCAGACAGACGCGCCCATCAACTCTGGGAACAGTGGGGGACCCTTGGTGCGAGTTTCAGACGGAACTGTCATTGCTGTGAATTCAGCAAAATCCGCCAGCGCAAATGCGGACAATGTTGGGTACACCGTTCCTGTGCAATATTTCTTGGTCGCGCTGCCCCGCATGCTCAAGGAGCATGTAATGCGACCCCCGGCCATTGGGGCCTATCTTCAAAACTCGACAGAGGCGGGAAACGAAACCTACAGTCAAAAAACTTCAGGACCCCTGGTGCGAAAAATTGTGAAAAACGGACCTTTTTACAAGGCAGGAATCCAGAAAGGTGACCTGCTGACAAATTTTGATGGTATGGATGTGGACAACAGGGGAGAAATTCATGTTCCGTGGTACCCAGAGAGGGTTAAACTCTCGAACATGCTCCCGAGATACAAATTGGGGGCCACGGTCAGCATCGAATGGATGTGCATTCGCACTCTTTTGCCCCAAAAAGCCACAGTCACATTGGACAAGACGACATTAGATCTTGTGGCATGCACAAAGCGCTACCCCCCTTGGGAAACGGTCCCCTCTGAATCTTTTGGGGGGCTGGTGATCATGAACCTCAATGCATCACACATGGATGACGAGTCTTTGCTGGCATATTTGGCAGACTTTGCTCTGTTCCCAGACAAACAAGTTTATCCCAAAGTGCTCATCACGTCTGTCATGCCGGGAACAATTGCTAAAAAAGACCGTATTTTACGTGCGGGAGACATTATCAAAACCGTCAACGGGTCCCCCATCCACACCGTGCAAGACTATCAGAATATATTGCTGAAGAGGCCCAAAACGTTGGAGTTTGAAACAAGGGACGGAATCAAAACTGTCATGAACACAACAGACATGATCAAAGACGAGGTTTTCGTTGTGGAAACATACAAAAAACCCATGAGCCAAACTCTTGTGCCCCAAATAATAAATGCATAAATTTTTATTCACTCTTGCTTGGATGTGGAGTAGGGCTTGACAGAGCACGAGTCGAAATACCGTCTGGTGTAGTTTTCCACGTTGAGGTCAGATGGGGAGGTCTCCCTCCACGCAGAGTTGTCCTCGGCGCTCACACCCCACGTGTACCGTGCCGGGTCGTAGATACCAGAATATTTGGGGTTGCTGGAGAGCCAGTCCATCTTGGCCATCAGGTGGTCGCGGTCGGGGTAGGGGTTGGACTCCAACTCCTGCAGGGAGACGTACTCCAAACCCCCGTTGCCGTTCAGGCCCGTGTCCAGCACAGCGCCTTGGATGGAAGCCTGCATGTAGTTGCTGGGGTCCCTGATGGATGCGGAGGCGTCCACGGCGTCGCCAGAAGCCATGGAGGAGGTTGTGGTGGCATGAAGGGCTGGAGCAAAGCCAGACTCGCCAACCCCGCCCACCACCGTCTCTTGGTTGTAGCCCTTGTAAGGCTCTTGACCGTCTGTGACGGAGTAGTCCTTGGCAAGGGGTTGGGCGTTGGGGGATCCCAGGCGCTGATACCCCACAGAACTGTTCAGTTCGATGGTGTCTGGTTCGCGCACGGGCGCGCTTGAGAGGGAGGCCTTGTTGTAGTTTGCAAGGTACTGCTCGATGGGCATGTTGCCAGCAATGAAAGCCGCCGTGGCATGGTCACCGTCGGGATAACCGGTCATGCGGGCATCGTTGATGTAGTGTTCTGTGATGTTTGGGTTGGGCACAGTGAAGCCTGTGTCCACGGGGGCGTCTGTCGAAGTGTACGACTCCATCGTCTGGAGCCCGTCCTTGTCCATAACTCCCAAGGCGGCCATGGACTCTTCCACGTCTTGGCGGTTGCTGGAAGCACCCCCCGGGTAGCGCCGGTTGTAAAACGCGGCCTTTTCCAAAGCAATCGTCTCGTTGGACTCTTTGTTGATACGAGCGGCGAAATCGTCGGATGTCATCAAAGAACCGGTAATTTGGCCTACAGACGGGACGACGGCCTGGCTGTATTTCTTGTCTGCGTTGGCCTTTTTCTTGTCATCCTCGTCCATCACCGCGTAGGTCACCGCAGCACCAACAAGGCCGCTGAGCACAGCCGCTACAAAAACAGTGTTGTCCATGGAAATGTTTGTACGCGCTGTGGGTCTTTTACTTTCTGTGAGAGAACTTTTTCTTCAAGATCTCCGAGAGAGCAACATGTTTGAACACCCAACGCACACACATTTGTGTGTTCTCGATTTTGAAGCAACATGCAAACAAGACGCCCAAATTCGCCCCCAAGAAATCATAGAATTTCCGGCAGTCATGTTTGATGTCGAGACCAAAAACCGAGTGTCAGAGTTTAGATATTTCGTTAAACCCGTTCATTGTCCCACCCTGACAGACTTTTGCAAAAATTTGACGGGCATTCAACAAGACTGGGTGGACGGGAAAAATCTCCCACAAAACAACAGTGCCCACCACGGCACTGAGACCCTTCACAGCGACAAATTCCCGCATGTGCTTGGAAAATTCCAAGAGTGGTTGCTGAAATTTAATCCAGACCTGAACGAGATTTTGATCATCACGTGCGGTGACTGGGATCTCAAGACCATGCTGCCCGCCCAGTGCGCCCTTTCGGGAACTAAAGTGCCGGGACACATGAAGCGCTGGTGCAACATCGGGGCCGTCTACTGCAAGGTGCACAACCCAAAACGAAGGGGTATGGCGGGGATCCTCAACGACGCAAATATCCCGCTGCGGGGAAAGCACCACAGCGGGATAGATGACTGCAGAAACATCATGTCCATTGTCGAACATTTACTGAACAGTGGCAGAATCGAAAAAATGACAATCACTGGCAAAATTTAACAAAAGTTTGAACCCACATGTTTTTTCTTTTGGTTGTACGTGGTGGTCCACCAGACGGACGCGACTCAAAACACAACGTTTTCAATAAAAGTTTCATTTTTTAATGATGTTCTTGGTTTTTGATGTTATTGACCGTCCCACAAACTTTAAGAAAATTATCAATGATTTTCATGCCGTCTTTTCCTGACAATTCTGGGTGAAATTGGACACCCCATACCAAGTGGTCTTTCGCTTCGATTGCCACGACATCATATTCCGCGCTCTGGCCCACACTTCGGAAACCTGGGGGGATATCTTTGACGACGTCCGAATTGTAATGCTTCATGAGGGTGGGTGTTGCCAGACCTTGAAATATGGGGCACGATTGTGTGTCCAGAGTTACTTGTTTCCATCCGTCCAACACAGGACGGTTCAGGTCTGTGGGTGGTGCACCCCTGGCAGATTTCAGGCGTTTTACGCGCCCTCCAAAAGCCTCTGCAAGCGTCTGCATGCCAAAACAGATGCCCAGAGTGGGGGCCCTCGGGAAGTGAGAGCGGGCCGCGATCATTGTTCGGATACAGTCAAACAGCATCTTGTCTCTTTTTGAATGAGACATGTTGCTGCCCCCAAGTATAATTCCGTCCCATGGGTCTGTCTTATGGATGTTTCCGAGCCGGATAAACGACTCCATACTTTTGACTCGTGTCACTTTGCATTTCCCGGTTGATTCGAGAACTTTAACCAACTCGTGGATGGAAATGCCTTGGTCAATATCCCTGTTGTTGTCCACGACAAGAATATTCATGAGGGGGGGTCAACAGCAGAACTGTTTTTGTTTTGGAAAAATGTTTTTTTAAAAGACAGACAACACTGACTGGTATGTGTTGGTGGCTGTGGTGTGTGGTATGTGTCGGGCATGAACACGACAAATAAACAAAACAAACAAGTTTTATTTGAAATTATTGAATCATGGACAATCTAGAGAGAAAATCGTCTGCAAAAGATTTGGCGGTGGGAGCGGCTCGCCCACCGCTGTAAAAGTCCCCACGAGAGGGACTTCGAGGAACAAAATCACCCGATAGCCAGCCTTGGATGACCGATGGCTGTTGATCTTCGTCCACGACCATGCTGCTGTCTTCCACCTCCCCCCCTCCGCTGACAGCGGTGGCTTGGGGGTCATTTTCGTCAGGGTCGTTGAGGTCTTGGTACTCCTCCAGACGCCCCATGATTCGCCCGTCGAGTTCGTCGTCGTCCTGGCCTTCCAACTGCAAATAGACCCCATTGTCATCGCCGTCGACGTCCTCTTCCTCATCCCCGTCTGTCCCGAACAACGAGTGGTCCAAGACCAACTCCACCTGGCCTGTCCCCATTTTGCACGGCCTCCCCAGCATGATGTTCTCGGTGACCCCGGAGAGGTAGTCCGTTTCGGCATGCGAGGCGGCGTCTGTCAGGAGTTCGACGGTCTCCTCAAAACTGCAACGCATGAGGGGCCCCGTTTCTGTCCGGTTGATGCCATGCCTGGTGATGGCCATGAGGCGCCCCTTGAACGTCATTAAATCGGCCAACAGGTAGGGCTGCCTCTGGTTGACATAAGAACCGTCAAACGAGATGACCTTGTGAATCTCGTTGAGAAGCGTGGCCCTCGTGGCTTCTATCCCCAGTGTGGCGTAGGTCTCACAGATGTCGTTGCACGTGGTCCGTCTGGAATCGACAAACGGGCACGCCAGGACAGCCGAAAATGCGCTGCCGTTTGTTTCTAACACGAATTCCCCATCAAGACTGGGCTCTTTGGAGATAAAGACCTTTTCTATCTCCGGGATGCCCCGGATGATGTACTCCTGCAAAAGGTACGACCTGAGTTGGACAAGGAATGCATGATCCTTGTCCTCCTGAACGCTGCGCATGTTGACGTTACCCGAAGTCAATTTGGACGCGGCATCGGGCGTCCTTCGGGCACGCAAACGCAAAATGTGGGGGGAATCGTTGTCATCCGAGGCGATGATTTGTATGTCATCGTCCAAATCCTCGCGGAGGTGTCTGACGATGTCGCTGAACCAAATGTCTTTTTCAATCAAAAGGTCCTCAGACATCTCTATTCGCAACACGCTTCTTGACAGCGTGTTGGGGGGGGAGTCTGTGGGGTCCTCCAAGGAATAGTGGTCCTCCACCAACGTTTTGTCGGAGCCAGGTGGGATCCTCTAGAGTCGACCTGCA
>JGI24917J38488_100503_pt1 | contig 29433 bp, 27 predicted proteins | sample LinPfosmplate5_FD_38488 | JGI IMG/M metagenome (IMG submission 38488)
TCGAGCTCGGTACCCGGGGATCCCACACTTGAAGTTCTTTATGACTTCAAGTCTATAGTGCGATAGCTGGCAAAGTATTGTTTTTTATATGTTAACTCATAATGGGTTTTCAATTCAAGGTTTTTTCTTAGTTGATTGGCTTACCATAGCCAACCGCGGTATAAAAAGAAGAATTATCGTTTGTCAAGAATCTTCTGTTCGAGGCGGATCAGGTCGAGGCGTAAGAAACAAGAACATAAGCATTCTTTTGATCTTGGGTATGAAAGTTTAGCAGGAATATTCTTAAATTATGTTTTATAGAATGGACTGTTTGATAATCATTACAGAATTACTAAATGCGATAAGTAAGTGCCCAACCATATAGATTGATGACTGGGAAGTTCATAGCTTAGTTAATACTAGAATGGGATGGAAGAACCAAACTCGAAGGATAGCGAGTGATGATTTTCTTTGCCAACAGTAAATACGCAAATTTTTTAGTATTTAGTCAATATAATGATGAGCGATTTATCAACCTCTTTGACCAAACGTGCAAATAAAGATAAATTGACTTTGAAAAAAATATTTTGAACATTATCGAGTTTGAGTTAGTTTAACTCAAAGAATCGCAACGAAAACGTACCAATGTTCCCATTATTTGGTAAATCAAAAAAATATAAATATATACAATTACATTGAGCGATTTTTGGGCCGGACTAAAGCACTAAAAAAAGATTAGGAGTAAAAGTATCTAGAATTCTTAATATTCACTATGAAACTATCGGGAGAGAGATCATGAAGACCCGTCATATATTTTTTGCTCTATTGTGTACAGTATTTATATTTCCATTTGTTGGAAATATTAGCACCGCAGATGCATTGGGTAATTATAAATGCGGCAATCCTGATCGAAAGACTCACGTAAATTGCCTTAGAGGTCTTTTAGACAGCACTCCATATGGCTTGACTGTCCCAAAAGGTAAGAGAGGTTTGGGTAAGTATGGCTGCGGTAGAAAAGCTGGGAACAAAACAAAAAGAAAACACGTAAATTGTTTAAGGCGTCTCTTAGATCAACATTATGGTGCTTCTGGAACGCCTCCAATGGGTACGACTGTAAATAAAAAAATGTCTGAGTGCGTTAAGAATTTTTGTAATGTTTTCAAAAAAGATGATGGAACATGTAATATAGAATATATTGAGGAACATAAATGTATTGCCCCTGCTCCTGGAACGCCTCCAATGGGCGACAACACTGGTACAAAGTCGGAAAAGGATAAGTGTATTGAACAGATGTGCGAGATATTTAAAACGGATGATGGAAAAGCATGCAATATAGAATACGTAAAGGAACACAAATGCAGGTAAATGCGGTTAGCTCGACCTTGTTCTAAGCGATAATGAGAGAATTTATTTTAAGGTAGATGTTTTTCAAAAATCCGGCTAGTGTCTTTGGGGCTATTAGCCCATTAGGCTTGTGCTTGTTGCTAAAGTACTTACCTGGAATAACACGCGGGATTTATGGGGTCATGAACTAGATTAGCACCTTTGACCCCCTGTTATTTTCCCATCTATCCCATTGATGAATTTTTTCACGCCAAAAACATTTAAGTTTTAACCATATTGGGCAATGGCTAAATTACTACTTTTAATTGCCTCACATCGATTAGCTAAAGTTTGCTAGCGGGTGTGACGAGAGCCGGACCTTTTACATGATCTTCGAGGTTTTCTGCTTGGACTTTGTCCTGCAGCTTCATCAGAGCGTCGATCACCATTTCTGGTCTTGGTGGACACCCTGGTATATAAACATCGACCGGGATGAGGGTATCAATTCCCATTACAGTAGAGTAGTTGTCGTAGAATCCACCTGAAACTGTGCATACCCCATAAGCAACCACCCATTTTGGTTCGGTCATTTGGTTATAGACCTTTGTGAGAATAGGAGCCTGCTTATGGCTGATCGTTCCGACTACCATGAGAAGGTCAGCTTGTCTCGGTGAAAACCGGGGAAATGCTGCACCCATCCGATCAAGGTCATAGCGAGGACCAGCTACGGACATGAACTCCATTCCGCAACATGCGGTGATGAAGGGGTAGATAAAAAAAGAATATTTTCTTGCCCAGTTTATGGCCTGAGTCATTTGAGTTACAATCACATTATTACCAAGACTCATTTCAGTCTCGGTTCTGTATAATCCAGCCATGCCATGTGCTCCTAATTGAGGTTCTGCTCGCATTCTAAATTATTTTTAACAAAAAATCTACTACTAGCCATATAGATCACTGCAATAAATTTTTCAGATAGAAAAGAGTGAACCCGGCTAAATGAGCATTTGTTCAATACTTATTAATGTGAGGGCTAGTTGCTGGATAATTAAGGGGCTTTACTAATGCAATCGCCAAAGCTATCAAGCCTATTACCCTCAGGAATTTGATTGTCAACTAAGGGTCTACTCCAATAGTTGCCCGCGAACCTCAAACCAGTGTATAATTGGATAGAAATCAAAAAGTTCTACTCATTTTGGTAACTCTAATATTGAGTTATAAATCGTTGGAGACAAGGCATTATGGATTATAGTGGCAATAAGACCTCGATGGGCCAAGAAAGGGTCATGGCTGAGACCGAATCGATTGTTCGGATGAATTTGAGTAAAGATGGAAAAACCCTGGATCTCACTGCTACTTATTTAAAGGAATATGGTGCAAAGGACATCTCCCGTATGGAGTTTTTGAGACCTCTCACACATCTAGCTTTTGGGACGAATTTATGCGGTCCCAAAGGGGCAAAATATATTGCACAGTCTGAAGTGCTAGTTGGTTTGACTTCTCTAAACATGTTTTATAATAGGTTGGGTAACGAAGGAATTAAATACATTGCTGTTTCGGACAATCTTTTAAGTTTGCAGAACCTAGTGCTTACGGATAATGAAATCACCGATGAGGGAGCTGTAATTTTAGCTAAATTTATGCCTCTTTTCACTAATCTTGTGCGTCTTGATTTGCGTCTCAATCGGCTTAAGGATGAGGGAAAAAATGCCCTTAAAGAAGCGCAAAAAATGTCTACCGTTAAACACCTGCTATTGGATAAAGTAGAAGGGTTCCAAGTCAAAAGCTAGACCTGTATGGAGATCAGAGTGACACTGGATTAAATGTGTAATGATGTTTCAACTCTAAGTATCTTAATGTCTTATCAAGAAAGATATATTAGCGAGTCACACCTAAAGCCTAGACTGAGGGATTCAAGTTTACTTTATCGTTATCGAACAGCGACTGGATATCCCTAAAGTCAATTCCCACAAGATCTAAACATTGGCGTATTTCAGAACTTTGGTAGATGATTTGCCACAACCTGTTGCCCATTTCCTGAATATTTTCAAGCAGTGGATTAATACCCTGAGGATCTTGAATTATACTGAAAAGATCGATTGCTAATGCCTTCCATTTAGACTGAGTTTGCAGAATATCGTGATACAGTTCTAACTCATTCTCAATTAGCGGGAAGGTGCTTCTGAGAGGGTGTGCCATTAATGAGTTTGGAAAAAGGGTTTGGAATTCTTTTTCAATTTTTCCTACTTTCCAGCCTGTCAAAAGATAGCCGGTCAGTTTTCCATGCAATACCGAAATGGTCTTAACCAGGTGCTGGACGGCGTCAATGTGTTTCGCTCTCATTTCATTTATTAACAAAGCGTTGGGGTAGTCTTTACTAATACGTTCCTTGATCCGAAAAAGGTTTGCATACAATTCACGCAGTACCGAATTCAAATTAGCAATGCTGACAGGATCGCCAGTGGTGAGGATTTCTTTTAAAGAGACAGTTTCTACTTCCAGATCCCTTGTTGTGGTTTCAACGTAGTTGATTTGTGGGATTTCTAGCAGCCTGTGAAAAGTTTTTTGGGAAACCGCCAGATTGATGCCAAATTGCTCTTCCACGTAGTCGCGGATTTTTCGGCATTTTACCACGTCCCGAAACGTTGCGACTGTTTGTTCCAGAGGTTCACCGGTTTTGGTAAAAGGCTCAACATCGACTTCCTTGCCCAGCAGTTTCTGCAATATTCTTTTGGGATCTCTCAAAAATCACCCCTTCCTAAACTTTAATTTTAAGTTACAGTTTTGTGTCCACTCGAACTGTCAATATACCTAAATTTTTCAGAGAAGTAATATTACGCTTAATTAGCTTATACATCGGAAAAGAGGATCACTCTTATTCTCAGATACTGCTCATTGCTTTCTTGTTCACAGAAAAAGCTTAGCCTGATACTTTAATGCATCTTGATGAAAAATTTTTGGTATTGGTTAGCTTTCACAGGGACAGCAAGTCGGCTTTCATGGGCTAAACTTAGGAGGCGCAAACCTGATGTCATAATCATTTTTCATGCCTGCTCGGAAAAGTGTCTTAACTTCGGTGAAGTTTATAAAAATTCTGAAATTTTGTTTTATTTTGATTCTAGTTGTGCAGGCACTCCTTAGCCTTAGGCCACCTAAAAATAACTGCAAATTTAGTATATAATGAGTTCAAGTCAAAGCTTATAATACCCACACAATTCCTCTTATTTTTTTGGAACCTTAGTTTTTAGTGAGTACCCCCATAAATTTGATTACTCTGATAGGAGTTTTTTTCTTATGGTTATGCCAAAGTCTGTTTTATTTCCGACAAACTCTTAAATAAAATCTTTCTTGGTGCTTATATCAGCTACTAGAATTTCATGAGAATCTTTCGGTGCTTATAAATCTGCATATCTTTTGATTTACCTGAGCCTAGAAATGGTCTCTTCGCCATCGATTAATTCTTTCTCCCCAAGCTAAGGTATTTTCTGAGATTTGGTTCTTTTTCCAATTACCAGCTGCAAATTTATTAGACTCTGCTAATGTGGGATATATATGAATGGTGCTTAAAATTTTGTTCATCCCGAACCCAATTTTCATCGCGGTAACATATTCTGCAATAATATCTCCCGATTGAACCCCAACAATGGTGACTCCCAGAATTTTATCCTTATCTGGTACAGTGAGTACTTTGACAAATCCATGAGCTGCTTCATCAACAATAGCGCGGTCCAGATCATTGATGTTATAGGTAGTGACTTCATAAGGGATTCCTTGTTCCTTTGCTTCCAGTTCATTCAAACCAGATCTAGCTACTTCTGGGTCAATAAAGGTAGCCCACGGTACAACGGTGTAGTCTACCTTGAAGCCATAAAAGGGATTTAGCATTGAATTGACCGCACAGTACCATGCTTGATGAGAAGCCATATGAGTAAATTGGTAGGGACCAACAACATCACCACAAGCATATATGTTAGAGAAATTAGTCCGCATGTATTCATCAACTTGAATCGTTTTTCTTGGGCTCAACTCAACTCCCAGTTCCTCTAAGCCAAACCCTGTTGTGTTGGCTGTTCTACCAATTGCAATTAGTACCTTATCAAAACCTATTTCAACAATTTGACCTTGAGATTCACATTCCGCAAAGTTCTTTCCATCACGTTTAAGAAATCTTTTTAAGTTATGCTCAAGCAGAACATTAATACCATCTTGCTTAAAACTTTCTAAAATCACCTGTGATACTTCATAATCCTCTCTCGGAAGAAGTCTTTTACCGAGTTCCACTTGAGTAACCTCACATCCAAGCCGCGCAAATGCCTGAGCTAGTTCCGAGCCAATGGGGCCTCCTCCTAAAACTAATAACCTTTCAGGTTTTTCTCGAAGATTCCAAGCGGTGTCAGAAGTTAAGTAATCAATTTCTTCTAAACCTTCAATGGGAGGTACCAATGGGCGGGCTCCAGTAGCAATAATAATATTTTTTGTTGTAAGGATTTTGCCATTTACAGATACTTCATACGGAGATAGTATTCTAGCTTCACCCGTATGGCATTCCACTCCTAGGGAAGTATATCGTTCTACCGAGTCATGAGCTTCAACGGTTTTGATGACCCGTTGTATACGTTCCATTATATCGGAAAAATCAAACTCAACCTTTGCACTTTTGAATCCTAGTTTTTGACATTTTTTAACATCCGACATAAACTTTGCTGAACGGATGAGTGCCTTACTTGGTATGCACCCAGTATTTAGGCAGTCTCCACCCATGCTTTTCTTTTCTATTAGTGCGACCTTAGCCTTAGTTGCCGCGGCTATATAACTGGTGACCAAACCAGCTGATCCGGCACCAATGACCACCATATTGTATTTGAAAGATTTTGGTTTTTTATACTTGCTCATAAAATTTCTTCTTTTATAGGAATTCACAAGTTTTTTAGCAAGTAAAGGAAAGATACCCAACAAGACAAATGAAAAGATAATCGTTGGAGAGATGATACCTCTCAGCGATTCGACTTGGGCGAGCTGTGTCCCAGCATTTATAAAAACAATGGTGCCGGCGAGCATTCCCAACTGACTCACTAGAAAAAATGATCCCAGCTTCATAGGAGTTAGACCCATGACCAGATTTATAACGAAGAATGGAACAGCAGGAATAAGTCGAACTGTGAAAAGGTAAAAAGCCCCATCTTTTTTGATTCCCTCATTAAATAATTTCAGGTGGCTGCCCAATTTCTCCTGAACCCAATCACGAAGTAATAAACGTGAGATAAGAAAGGCAATAGTTGCTCCTATGCTACTCGAAAAGGAAACAACAATTGTTCCGACAACCAACCCAAACAATGCACCACCAAGCAAAGTTAAAAGAGCGGCACCCGGAAGAGAAAGAGCTGCAGTGATAATATAAACTGCGCTATAAGTACCAATAGCTAGTAAAGTATTTTCTTTATAGAAAGCCAGGAAAATATTTTGTTGCTCTTTTATATAATTAAGAGTCAGGTAGTTACCAAGATCAAAATAGTAAAAGCTCCATAGGAAACTTACAATGAGACCAACCGCCATTATTTTTTTCATATTATTTTTTGGCTAATATTTATTAAAGTTGGTTGATTATTAAACAAAGACTTATTGTGAGAAAGTTCTGATGTAGTTTTAGTAAGTTGGCAAACATTACAAAGCTCATAACAAAATTGTAATACGTTAGTAGGTATAGGTGTCATGAAATATTTGGAATTACTTTTAATTTAACATTCTTGAAAGAGCTACTTTTGATGTTACCGTAGCGAATGCCTTAGAAAGAAATGATGGAATAGCGAAGTAAACCATATATTTTAAAAAAATATGATAGCGGGTTGCGACCTGAATCATAGCAAAGCCAATGCTAGGTCTTGGGCGCGTGTTTTGATTTTTGCGTTAGATCCAAACCAGGCTTGCCTCAGTCGGGAGTCCTTATTGTTTCCAAGATGATGATCGATGATATAGGTTACTGTATTGAGTAAACACCACGCTGTTAGGTTGTCGGGTTGCTGTCCGGATTTACGGGGCAGAGCTTCTATTGCTAGTTTGGTGTTTTGCTCCGCGAGTTCTTTCAGCTCTTTCTCAGTAATAGTGGAAATATTCTTGATAGTTTCGGGCTGGAAAACATTAAACATATATAGCCATGCAGTAGGCAGATCTATTTTTTTATCAGCTAGACGTTGAGCATCTTCTGCAAAACTAGAAATCGCATTGCGCCCCAAGTTATTGATATTAAGAACTTTTTTGATCATTTCATCGTCGAATGTTTGTGGTTTTTGGTTTATGAATGGAAAGGTGGGGTTAAATGATCTCCTAAAAATATTTTTAATTTGAGGTTTTGCTTTGGATGCGATCTGTAGCATATTGTGGCAGCTTTCCCGCACGACGAAGAAGGTTATCTCAATTTTTTCTCTGCTTTCATTACGAGAGGCTAGTAGTACATAACCTTTTACTTTATCGTCTCCTTTCAATATGAAGTCTTGATTCAATCGAGCAAGGCTCCAAAGAATTCTCGCCCCATCGAGACTTCCGATGGTTTCGATATCTGCTTTGCCCGCTTCGAAAAAACCTTTAAAGAACCTTAATGTTTCCTGGTTACCATAAGACTTAGGTCTTTGAGAAGGTATTTTGGAAACCTCCCAATCGAGTTTGGCTTTATAAAGCATTTCTCGACTGGAGAGATTAGCATCGACCTCCACGCCAATTCCTTGCCAGGGTTTTTGATTAGTTGTATCCATTTTAGTAGTGTATAAAAATTACTGTTGATATTGATAAATATAATTTTTTTTACCTTAACTTTGCATAATATAAAAATCGGGATGATTTAAATTTAAGCAGAAAATCTAGGTTTAAATATATCTTAAAGCTTGTGTTTTTAAACTTAGGGTTGTTTTTGTGAAATACTTTCCTTGACTCGTTCAATCAATGCCTCAGCCATCAGATTGTGATGGTTAAGGCAGGAAGCCTTGAGGAATTCTATTTGTATGTGTTTTTTCTGAAAAATTTTGGCGCAAGTATATATGCGTTTGACCCAAAACCCGATTAATAAAAAAAATGGTAATAAAATAACACGACGAAACCCTTGTGAAGTAAATTTTTCTTCCATGTCTTCGAAGGAATGCTGGGAAGAACTCGCAAATAAGGTAAATGTCTTATAAAAACCTAATTGATCTCCCCGTATGCCAAGGTTGTTCTCGACAAGAGAGTTGAATTCTACGTTACGGTTTCCATGACCAACAGGCATAAGCAATGTCTCTTCTCGGGAAATAACTTTTTTGGATACTTGCTCTATCTCTTCGATACATTTACGACAAACTTCCATGACTTTAGATTGTGTTGCCAGAGGATCAGCAAAAAAGAGATTAATTTCTGGGTGACCCTGAAATACGTCGTTGACAGTATTAGGAATATCTTTTTGTGTGTGCTCGCCCGAAAATAAAATAGCAGAAAGTATGATAATACTTTTAATGCTGTTACGGCGACAAGCTGATCAAGCTTCGGCTGCAGTCGGCTTGGCGAATTCCAAAAAACCACATTGGATGATGTCACATGTTTTTTTTTCGCGTAACTTTTGGCCTAGAATCAAAAAATCCTGGTTTCCTTCCGAGTCCTGGGTGCCATGACCGATAAGACATATGGCGTATGAGTTTCTTTCGGTAGTAAAGGTATTCATGCTAGATCGTTTATCAGTTAGAATAAGTATTATTTTATACTAACTGATTAAGTCAACGAATAAAAAATTGAAAGGATAATAATGATCCAATCTTGGCCTTTGCCAGAAAATGACCCATGGTCAACTCCTTTTGCGCAACTGTTAATGCATAAACTGGAACTGGAACTGGGTGACTCGGTTTTGGACATTGCCGCTGGGGGAGGGGTTCCGGCTTTTCATATGGCGGAGAAGGTAGGGCCCGAAGGAAGTGTTCTAGCTGTAGACATTCATCACGCTCAAGTGCTTCGCTCTCGTTCAATTCAAGGTCAGCATATGCCATGGTTAAAATTTGAGATTGGGGACATGCGCTTTTTACCGTCGACACTTCCATGTTTTGACCGTATTACCGGTAATCTCTCTTTCATGTTTTTTCGCCCGAATCGTTTTGAGGCTCTTAGTAACCTGGTTAAATTTTTAAAACCCGGTGGACAAATTGTGCTGACGTTTCCCTCGCTAGGGACGTTTGACTCTTTATGGCTAGTTGTAGGCAAGGAGATGAAGCGGAGAAAGCTGGAGAAAGAACGTAACAAATTTAACGAATACATAGAAGAGCGTCCTTCGGCTAATCATGCAAAAAAATGGTTAGTAGAGTTGGGTCTCGAAAGGGTTGAAGTGACCGAATGGCCACTGGAAATATTCACTGGATCCGGTCAAGATTTTCTTGAACATCCACTTTTGCGTGGTGGATTTTTGGATGATGTTTACGAATGTTTTCAGAACCAGAGTTTAGCAAATGAGTTTATGGAAAACCTGTCTCAAGGCACCGACCGCTTCAAACCTCTGATGGCTCAGAGGTGTGCTATGTCAGGGTTTCTTTCGGGTCAAAAATAGTCTACTTTTTGGGTAATAATTTGAGGATTGTTTCATGGATGCTGAAACCAGAGAAGAGCTGAAAAATAAAATCGTTGAGGAGATCGAGTTGCAAAAACACTTAGTCAATAGTTTTACTGCAACCTCAAAACCGGTTGCTCCAGACAACGCTATAGGTCGCCTCACTCGAATGGAGGCGATCAGTAGCCAAAATATAAGCGAAGCTTCGTTAAAATCAGCTCGAACTAAACTAGTCAAGCTTGAAAAAGCTTTGAGTAAGATAGAATTGGCGGGTTTTGGAATCTGTATCCGGTGTGCAAATTCGATCCCAAAAGGTCGCATCATGTTAATACCAGAAAGTGTATTATGTGTGTCCTGCATGGAAAAAGAATAGAAACTCATTGCGAGGGTAATTATATTGACGCAACAAACTTCTGAGAAATACTCACAGGAGCAAAAAGATTTTTCGATGAGCAAGGCGCGAGAGCTCGCAAAAGATCTCTTTCGCCCCAACCCTATTATTTACTGGGTTGATTTTTTGTGCTGCGCCATTCTCGGTTGGGGAGCCTTTTTTGTTGCTATCAAAGCGGCATTTTTTTCTTCACGACAAATCCTTTTTGTGATTCTCTCCTGTCTTGCTTTGTATCGGGCGGCATTATTCATCCATGAGATTGTTCATTTTAAAAAGGGAACCTTCAGAGTATTCCGTTGGACTTGGAATATGATTTGTGGTTTCCCACTTATGATTCCATTCTTTCTTTATCAGTCAATCCATTTTGATCACCATAAACAAAATTTTTATGGAACTAAAAAAGATGGAGAATATTTTCCCTTTGCTATAAAGGGAAGGAGGTGGATTATCATTCATATTCTTTTTTCTTTTCTGATCCCAATTTTATTTTTTATACGTTTTTCGACTTTAACTCCACTATCTTTGATTAATAAAAAACTGAGATTGTTTCTGATGTCGAAAATGTCTGCGTTGGTCATAGACTTCAAATACCTGAGGCCTGAATCTACTTGGAAGAACGCGGATGATTGGAAAGTTCAAGAGCTCTTGACGTGTCTCTTTGCTTGGGCATTTTTAGGTTTGATCATAGCGCAAATTATTCCTGCGATGGTTCTGTTGATGTGGTACTGTGTTGGAGCGTTGATTTTTATGGTTAATTCTATTAGGACACTGGGGGCTCACCGTTATCAAAACCCCAAAGAAAGTGTGATGAGCTACCCAGACCAAATGTTGGACTCTGTCACTATTCCTGGCAATAGATGGATAACTCCGTTATGGGCTCCGGTTGGGCTTCGCTTTCATGCGACACACCACTTGTTTCCTGATCTCCCTTATCATGCCCTGGGAGAGGCGCATCGTAGACTGATTCGCGATAATGGAGAAAATTCTCTATATGGACGTACCGTTTCTTCAGGACTAGTTTCAACTCTGAATCAGTTATGGAAACATGCTGCCAATTGAGAGAATTGGATTGTGGTGTTAATTTTTTATGAATTTTTAGTGAGAAAATTATGACAAAACTTTTCACTCTACTCAAAGAACTTGAAAATGAGGAGGGGGAACCTTCTCATTTGAAGAAGAGCAAAATTATTTCTTTGTTGAAAAAGAAGTTTGATTTCGAAAACTCTCACCTGCGTCCTCCCAACATTAAAGCTAAAGGAATTCTAGCGAAATGCTTTGGTTATTTTGCTCCAGACCAAGCTAAAGAATTGGGGATTTATCCGTATTTCAAAGAGATCGAGGAGATTGATGGATGCCATGTTTCCATTGACGGAAAACCAGCCATTTCTATTTCCACTAATAATTACCTAGGACTATCACAGCACCCTCGTGTAGTTGCAGCGGCTATAGATGCTTTGGAAAAATTTGGTATTGGTTGTACCGGTAGCCGTTTTCTCAATGGAACTTTCAACCTACATAAGACCTTAGAAAAGGAACTCTCCTCTTACTTAAACCGAGAAGATACTATTGTTATGTCCACCGGATTCCAAGCAAATCAAGGAACTATTGCTTGTCTTTTGGGTAGAAAAGATGTGGCTTTTTCAGATAGGGAAAATCATGCCAGCATATACGAGGGGTGCGGCGTAGCAACGGGAAAAACGGTTCGCTACCATCATAGTGATATGGATCACCTGGAATATTATTTAAAAAAATATTCAGATGTTGAAGGCAAAATAATTATTACTGATAGTGTTTTTAGCATGGGCGGCGATATTGCCAATCTTCCAGCTATTGTGAGACTCGCAAAAGATTATGGTGCCAACGTCATGGTTGATGAAGCTCACGGGTTGGGTGTCATGGGTGAAAATGGTAAGGGCGTTATCAACTACTACAATCTAGAAGATGAGATAGATATTTATATGGGGACGTTTTCCAAGAGCCTAGGCTCGATAGGAGGCTTTATTTCTGCAAAGTCCAAGATCACAGAATTTGTTCGCCATAAAGCTTCGGCGTTTATTTTTACCGCAGCTCTGCCGCCTGCATCGGTTGCCGGGGTCATTGAGGGTCTCGATGTTATGATTAATGAGCCGGAACGTATCGATAAATTGCGCGAAAATACTGCTTATATAAAAAGAGGTTTTTTTGATATGGGTTTTCAAGTCAATAACAATTCTATTCCCATAGTCCCTATAAAAATAGGAGAAGAAGCTCTAACACTTTATTTGAATCGTCTTCTTTTTGATGATGGAGTTTTTGCTGGAGTCGCAGTATCGCCAGTTGTGCCCCCCCTTAATGCTATGATTCGGACGAGTTATACCTCTAGCCATGACCAAAAAGATCTTGATAAAGTCCTTGGATCTTTTAAGAAACTCGGAACAAAGCTAGGTATCATCCCTAAGTAAAAATGGGTTTTGAACTTATTAGGGTTAACACCCCCCAGAACTTGGAACGATTCATTCGCCTTCCCTGGAAGATTTATAAAGACCAGCCATGCTGGGTTCCCCCGCTTATTCGGGAGCGTGAAAGGTTTCTAAATCCTGAAATCAACCCTTTTTTTGAACATGCGGAAGTCGATCTTTTTCTGGCGATAGATAGTGGCGAGTCAACGGTAGGAAGGATAGCTATGGTTCATGATCAGAGCTATCAAGACCTTTACTCAAAACCTGTCGGAATGTTTGGCATGTTTGAGTCATTGGATGACCCGAGCCTCTTTCATTTTTTATTGGACAAGGCTGATGAGTGGTGTCGGGAAAAAGGCTGTATCCAACTTATAGGACCGATGAACTTGTCTACCAATCATGAATGTGGTCTGCTGATAGAGGGTTTTGACTCTCCCACAATGTTAGGCATCCCTTATAATCCGGAATATTATGCTAAATATTTTGAAGAATGGGGCCTGCAAAAGGCCAAAGATCTTTTGGCGTTCAAGCTGGATTTGATTAAGGTGCCTGATTATCTTAAACAGGCTGTAGAAAAACTTAAGCGAAGGAGTCACTTCAGTATTAGACATCTAAATCTAAAACGGCTTGATGAGGAGATTTCTATTCTTTGGGATATTTATAATTCGGCCTGGAGCCGGAATTGGGGGTTTGTGCCGATGACTCGAAAAGAATTTGAATTTTCTATTAGAGAAGTAAAATCCATCATTCAACCCGAATTTTGTTTGATTGCTGAAGTTAAGGGCGAGCCAGCAGGATTTTCTATGGCTCTACCCGATATCAATCAAGTACTTATGGAGCTGAATGGTAGATTGTTTCCCTTTGGTTGGGCGAGATTCTTATGGAAGAAGAATAAAATTAGTGCTTACCGAGTACCTATTCTTGGTGTTAAAAAAAAATTTCGCAGGCTAGGCATTGATGCTTGGTTTTATTATGAAACCTATAAGTTGTTTCTGGAAAAAAAGATACAATGGTGCGAAATGTCCTGGTTACTCGAGGATAATGTAAGCATTATCAATCCCATACGCCGGATCGGAGGACTGCTTTATAAAAGGCATCGGATTTATGAACGACTTATTACACCTTAAAGGTGCCACAGCGTTGGTTACCGGTGCTAATGGTTTTATTGGTAGTCACCTAGTAGATAAACTTTTAGCCTCCAGTTGTAGGGTTCATGGATTGGTGAGAGAATCCTCTGATCTCAAATGGCTAAATACTTCCAAGGTTCATCTGCATCAGGTAGATCTTGTACAACCAGACTTTGTAGTCCCCGCTTTGGAGGAATTCGATTACATCTTTCATTGTGCAGGATTGACCAAAGCAAAATCTCGTTCCGACTATTTTCAGGTCAATGCAACGGCTTGCTCAAACCTCTATGAGCAATGCCAAAAACGAGGAGTTCGGATTAAGGGGATTGTTCACCTGAGTAGTTTAGCGGCAACTGGCCCCAGCCCTCGAGGCAGTCTTGTTGATGAAACCAACCCTTGCAGACCAGTGACTTTTTATGGTCAGTCTAAACTTGCAGGGGAACAAATTGCCTTGCGGTATTCGCATTTGTTTCCTGTTACCGTCATTCGCCCTCCTGTAGTATACGGTCCTCGAGAAGAAAACTTTTTTACTTTTATAAAATTGATCCATAAAGGCTGGGAATTGCAAATTGGAGATGCGGCCAAAGAACTTTCTCTGATTTATGTTTCTGATCTGATCTTGGCAATGCTCAAAGCTTCCCACTCTTCAGAACAGAAAGGCAGTAGTTATTTCGTTACAGATAGCCATGTTTATTCCTGGAAACAGATTGCGAAAGAGTGTGTGAACATTATGAATGTTTCGGTGAAAACTTTGAAAGTTCCTGAGGCGTTTCTCATCCCCGTGGCTTTATTCTTTGAAGCATTAGCTCAATTCACCTCCAAACCTGCGTTGTTTGATCGACAGAGAATGATTGATATCCGACAGAGCTCCTGGTCTGCATCACCAAAATCTTTTTTTAAGGTGTTTGAATTTAAACCTCATTATGACTTGAAACAGGGGTTGGCCGAGACGATCAACTGGTATCTGCAGAAAGGGTGGTTATAGAATATGATTGATACATCAAGACAAATAGATCTGGTGGAGCCTGTAAATCGTTATATTCAAGTTCCGATTGCGAAACAGATTGTAGGCTTATTGAAAAACACTTTGATAACTCCAAATCAAGTGACTTATTTTTCTGTGCTGATAGGTTTTCTTTCTGGTTACGTCTTTAGTTTTGCTAGTCCTATTTCTCTGATTTTGGGTGGACTCTTGCTAGAAGTTACTCTGGTACTGGATTGTGTAGACGGACAACTAGCTCGGGCAAAGAATATGGCTAGTAACTGGGGCAGGCTGATCGATGGTATCGCTGGTTACTTTGCTTACCTTGCTGTGGTGATTGGGCTAATTAAAGGTTATCCAGAATTCGAAAAGGTTTTGAAAGTTATCGCAGGACTGATCATCCTACGGGCAATTTCTTATGATTATTGCAAGCAGAGTTTGGTTCCTTTGTTATCGAATGGTTATGATGGTGTGGAACGGGAAATTCAGATTACCTGCCAAAAGATCACAGATAAAATGTCGTGGGTGCTTGTGCTTTATTTTTATTATATGCAGCTACAGCAATTATTTTTTAAAGGGAAATGGAGATTTTTAAAACACATGAAAATAGGTGACCCAAACCTAAGGAAAAGCCTGACTATTGAGCAACGCATGGGCTGCCATGAAAAAATGAAAGTTTTGTTGACTTTGTGGCGCTGGAATGGGCTGGATCTTCCACTTTTTTTGCTGGCTTTGTTCGCTGTTCTTGGAATTCTTGCATCCAGCTTGATTCCTTTTGCCTGTTTCATGGCAATTCAATATTTAATAACTTTATTGGCGCATCATTATTACTCAAAGATTTTAAATAGCTATAATTAAACAAAGGTTTAATGACTGGGATCTTATCTGTATAGATATTTTGGAATAACCTATAAATTATCAGTTTAGGGAGTATTCTCATGACGAAACGCTTAAAGGTAAGTTCACCTTATGATGGCCATTTGATATCTGAAGTTGATATGGATGATGCTGCTCAAATAGAGAATGCTTTAGAAATGGCGCATCAGTTAGCAACGAATTCGGATACAATCCTACCTGCTTATGAACGGATTGAAATATTGAAGAAAACTGCCGACTTGGTTGAGGCTAAAGCTGAGGAGTTTTCTCGGCAGGCCGCAGAAGAAGGGGGAAAGCCATTGGCTGATTCGCGTATTGAGCTGACAAGAGCCATTCAGGGTATTCGAGAGGCAGCCCAGTCTATCAGCCAATTGACCGGTCATGAAATACCAATGAATCTCAACCTTTCATCGATGAATAGAATGGCTCTAACAATCCGAGAGCCTATAGGCTTAGTTGTAGCTATTAGCGCTTTCAACCACCCTTTTAATTTAATCGTTCATCAGATAATTCCAGCGGTTGCAGTGGGGTGCCCAGTCATTGTGAAACCTGCTCTCACCACACCTCTTTCATGTCTTAGTCTTGTAAAATGCCTATATGAAGCTGGGCTTCCGAAGAAATGGTGTCGTACCATCATTTGTGAAAACGTTGATGCTGAAAAATTGGTGACAGATTCTCGAGTTGCATTTTTTACTTTCATCGGATCAGGAGCTGTAGGTTGGAAACTTCGTTCCTTATTGTCCTCAGGTACCCGATGTGCTCTTGAGCATGGCGGAGCCGCCCCAGTGATTGTTGATCATGATGCCAACCTCAAAGACATGCTTCCCTTACTTGCAAAAGGAGGTTTTTATCATGCGGGGCAGGTGTGTGTGTCTGTGCAAAAAGTATATGTGCACGAGAGTGTTGTCAATCAGTTTACTAAGGGATTGGTCGAGTTAGCGGAGAAAATTGTTGTGGGTGATCCACTTGATGAAAAAACGGAAGTGGGTCCTCTAATATTGGAAAGAGAGGTAGACCGTATAGATGAATGGGTACAAAAGGCAAAAAGTGAAGGTGGAAAAATTATGACCGGCGGAAAAAAAATTGACACTACCTGTTATGCACCCACAGTCATCCTTAATCCTTCCGACAAGGCTCGGGTTTCCACGCATGAAATATTCGGGCCGGTCATCGTAATTTATTCCTTCAAAGACCGTTTGGAAGCTATAGCAAGAGCCAATAGGAGTCCTTTTGCATTCCAAGCTGCAGTAATTACTCAAAATATAGATACAGCTTTGGATACAGCCAAAAGAATTAATGCTGCAACAGTCATGATTAACGATCATACAGCCTTTAGAGTTGATTGGATGCCGTTCGGTGGTCGTAAAGAATCTGGAATAGGACTTGGTGGGATCCTTCCTAGTATGATGGAGATGACAGCAGAAAAAATGTTGGTGTTCCGTTCGAAATTGATTTGAAGTGTAATTTTCTCAATTATCCTCAAACAATTAAAAAGGGAAATAATGTTATCAGTAATAAAGTCATTGAATAAAGATTAATATATAAAGAGATTATAAAAAAAAACCTTTTGAAAATTAAATTTCATCATGCGTTTCAAGAAGTCGCTGCGCTTGTCATTTATTTCAAACATAACAGCTGAGACAATAAATGCAACGTTCACTAATTAAATCTTCAAGCCGGAGCTTTATGGGGGTCTTAAATTTTAATCTATGATTAACAACTATTTACAAGTTTCCATTCTCGACTTTAGAGGCATTTCAAACTATCATAATATAATAATAGTTCGAATATGTTTTTGTTACTTTATAATAACGTATTAATCTTTTCGCGAGTTCAAAAATAATTTTCCAGAGGAGATGAACTATGTCGTTATCCGCTAATAAGGAGGTAAGCTTCAGAGAAAGTGTAAACCTTTCCTGTGATATGGCTATGGCCACTCTGGATATTCCTTCAGGTATGGCCAAATATATTCGGAACGTGAACAATGTTTATCAGGTTCGGTTCCCCGTTAAAATTAAAGGAAAGATTGAAACCTTTATCGGCTGGCGCGCTGTTCATAGTGAACATAAATTACCTGTGAAAGGCGGCATCCGCTTTGCTCCAAACGTTAACCAAGATGAAGTGGAAGCTCTCGCGGCTTTAATGTCCTACAAATGTGCGTTGGTCGATGTGCCGTTTGGTGGCTCCAAGGGTGGACTTCTGATTGACCCCAAAAATTATAAACGAGATGAAATGGAACGGATCACTCGGCGATTTGCTTTTGAGTTGATCCAAAAAGATTATATCGGGTCGGCTACGAATGTTCCAGCTCCAGACATGGGTACCGGTCAGCGCGAGATGGCTTGGATCGTCAGCACCTATGCAGCTCATCGCCCTAATGACATTAACCATATGGCTTGTGTAACCGGAAAACCTGTTTCAATGGGAGGCATACGTGGTCGAGTAGAGGCAACAGGCCGGGGTGTAGTATTTGGTGTTCGAGAATTTTTTCGTCACCCAGAAGATGTCAAAAAAGCCAATATGGAAGGCAATTCTCTTAAGGGTAAAAAAGTAATCATCCAGGGTTTGGGCAATGTTGGCTATCATACTGCCAGCATTCTCCAGGAGGAAGACGATGTAAAAATCATTGCTATTCTGGAGTGGGATGGAGCTTTGGTAGACCCCAATGGTCTCAATGTGAAAGATGTTTATAAATACAAATGCGATAACAAAGGCAGGGTGAAAGGTTACCCCAAAGCGAAATACATAGAAGACAGTATTTCTGTTCTGGAGATGGAATGCGATATTCTGATTCCAGCTGCGATGGAGGGTGTGATCAACCAGGGTAATGCTGCCAAAATTCAGGCAAAATTGATTGGCGAAGCCGCTAATGGTCCTGTTACATTTGCTGCCGAAGCCATATTACAAGAAAAAGGCGTTGTTATTATTCCCGATACCTATCTGAATGCCGGGGGTGTCACTGTTTCCTATTTTGAATGGATCAAAAACCTCTCCCATATCCGCTTTGGTCGTATGAATAAAAGATGGGAAGAAAATCAGAGCCAGCTTCTGATTCAAGCCATTGAAAAATCTGGCAACAAGGTTCCGCAGGATCTTGTAGAGAAGCTCAGCCAGGGCGCGGATGAAATTGCCTTAGTTCGATCGGGACTCGATGACACCATGAGAAAAGGTTTTCAGGATATTAGCGAACGCTACTGGTCTAACGATAAAATCAGCAACTATCGTACCGCCGCAATGGCAATCGCTATCGAAAAAATTCACACTAGCTACGCCACTATGGGTATTTACCCTTGATGGATCGCCTCCATCTAAGTATTAATGATTCAGTGAGTTTGCATGATAATCTGATGCAGATATTGAATTAGTCTATTTTATTGCTTTTGTTAGTGTACCCGAAGGTTCAAAGCTTGAATTCAATATGTTGATTGGTCGATAGTTAGTTTTTTTAAGACCTTTGTTATTGTGCTTATCTATTTATTTCAAAGCTCTTCTTTTGAATGAACCTTTTATCATGCGGTAAGCCCCCCCTTCATGAGGTAGCCCAACTCTGTTGCCACAGTTCGTGCAGGCTAATTTAGGGAGATTTGCCTTGTTGGAGATGGATTTTAACCGTGAAAGGTAACCGGGTTCGATAATTCGGTCGAGATAAAGTTTGATTAATTGCCCAGAGCCTTTTTTCTGGTATCGAACTATAAAAGCCTTGCACTGACCGCATAGGATTTCTATGGTTTGACTTGGCATATACTGGTTCTTTCAAATAGATACATACCGCATAAATGGGTGTCCTCACTTTAAACATAATTAAGGATTTTTGACCTCATAAATAATAGACGCAAGGTCACTCTAGCGGCTTAAAAGGAATAAAATTATCGAAAAAAATGGAAATCAATGCAAGGCATAAACAACTACATGAACTTTTTAAAAATCACGATTTATAAATATATCTCTAACTACTAGAACGTAATTTTTGAGCAAATAAACTTGATGTTTCTAGTGAGCTAGCAACAGGCTCCATTATTATTTATGGAGATACCTTCTTGAATCTTAGGCGTTTCACATTCAAAAGGTCCGTAGTGAGTTGAAAAATCTCCAAAAAGATTGAAATGTTCATTGAATCGGGTTTCGCTCAACATTTTAAAGGTATTACCGCAAACCGGCTCAGGAACTCCAGTTTGGAAATAATGATGATCGTCAAGGGTGAACCCATGCGGGAATTCTGGAATGCTGCCTTTATAATACGCGACATGTCCAAAATTTTCGCAAATGTCTTCGAAATTACATTTGAAGCTACGTACGGTCATAGAATAAAAATCAATCATACCCACCTTACGCTGGATGACGTCGTTGTTAAAAGTGAGAGGATTTTTCGAAACAACCCGGTAATCGAGAGATCCTACATTTCTCAATATTCGTCTGAAATCTTCAATGTATAGAGCACCACCCAGACATTCACCAAGTAACACTGGGTCAGTTGTTAGGGGTTCTGGAACTCGACGTCCAGAAAAAACATCTGAGAGATATAACTCACCGCCAGGTTTAAGAACACGAAAAATTTCACTAAATACACTTTCCTTATCTGGGGATAGGTTGATAACACAGTTGGAGATAATTACATCTACGGAGTTGTCTTCAAGGTTTGCTGAAGTGAGGTCTTCAATCCAGCCTTTGCGAAAATCAATGTTAGGTTTTATAAGGTTGAAAGTTTTTGTGTGAAAAGTGACATGCTTTCTGGCGACTGCTAGTTGCTCATCGGTCATATCAATGCCAATAACCATGCCATCAGGGCCTACCACTTGCGCCAGAAGATAACAATCGCGCCCGGATCCGCAGCCAAGGTCTACTACTGTTTTTCCATGGAGACTTGAAGGGAAATTAGAAGCACAGCCATAAAACTTGGACTGCACTTCCTCATGTATGTTCTTCAAGTAAGGGCGTAAATAAGCAGGCATAGTATCTGCCGCGCAACAGGCGCTAGTCTGAAGATCGTTTTTAGTTTTCAGTATTTTTCCATAATAATTCTGAACGTCCTGAAGAATTTTGGAACGGGTATTCACTATCTATCTCCTGCAAGTTAAAAAAGGAATAGGCTTGCTAGGGTATTAGAAACTCTCTAACCTTAAACCTATTATTTCGAATCTGCCATCATTCATTGTTCTAAAGAAAAAAAATTGGTAACTAGCTAGTTTAAATACGTTTATTTGGTGATATTTAATATTGATTTATAGAGACTATTATCCCTGCAATTAAGAGTAGTTGTACATTTTTTAAGATGCAAACAAAAAAATAGGTTTTGTAGTTTTAAGAATTTAACTGAGTGCGTTGTAGCAATACTTGAAGTTTTTTCAGCTTTATTAATATGAGAGTTGCTACTTGAAAACTCATAGCGACAATGTTTAGTCCGATAATGAATTTAAATTATTATGAGCCTTCTATTATTAAAATTTTAGACGAATATCATTTGAAGACAGGTTGCTTTTTATGCGTTAGTTATTAATATATTGTCAAGGTTAATGGTATATAGAAAAATGATTTTAGAAGTAGTTGTTATTTGATAAGAAAAAATTATTGATCGGCCCAAAATAAGTGTGCATCGATTTTTAGAGGTTAATCAATATCATCTTCTTCGAGAAGATCTTCGGTGATACCACGCTCTATAATTTCATCGGCGATATCGCCATATCCTCCTGGGTTATAGTCATCAACATTTTGTTCATCAAAATCATCAAAATAGGTAGCATGATCACCTTCGCACCATTCTCTTATGGAATGGCTGAATCGCAATACTTTCTGGACAGCTTCGAGTTTTTCCATGGGTTAGAGCTCTCTGATTTGCACATTAGGGGGTCTTATATTAAAGAGAATCGAAATGGATTTAAATTTAGTTTAAGGCAATTAAAATTTTTTCTTTGGCGGTAATCTTTTTAATCTGGTAAGGCTGATTTCTGGAGGTTTTCATTCCGTCTCTTAGCCGGAGCACCTCTTGAAGGTTGAGGGGACGGGCTCTGATTCGGGAAAAATCATCATAGTGAAAATAACGTGGTTTCATTTTTTAGTCTTTTAGACTCTGTTTATTAGTAACTATCTTAGGATGCAAAATATTTCAAGAAGTATTATAAATCAAGAAAATTAATTAAAATATTGAGGATTTGAAGGAATCAAAGAAAGAGTTAGTTGATTGTTTTCAACTAGGAGCATGCAATGGGTCACATAAGTCCAAATTTTTTAAAAAATGAGTAAATTAAGAGAACTATAGTTCAGGAAATTCAGGTTATAGTTTGAAACTAAAATATAATTTTCTTAGCTTGATGAAGCTTTGACAAAACCACGAAGTTATTTATAAAATCAATATGTTAGGGTAGGGGTGCTTTTTTTATATGTCATGGAAAAAAGTTTTTTGTGTGTTATAGCTAGGCTTTGAATCCAATTGCCCCCTGAAATTGAGTATCTGTGGTGTCAGTATTGTCCATTTTGGTTTCTGTTAGATCAGCACCTATGAATAAGCTTTCGCTCATCTTTGCACCCGTAAAATTGGCAGAGTTCATCTTTGCTTTAGAGAAATCAGCATGCTCCAGATCAGCCCGCCGCAAATCTACTCGCTTTAAATTTGAGTTCTTTAAATTAGCATTTCTAAGTTTTACTCCTGCCATGTCTGCATCTTCTAGGTTAACTTCTTCTAGATCTGCTTTTTGCAGATTGGCTCCAACAATGAAAGTATTATTCAGGTTCGCATTTGTCAAAATGGCTTCCGTCAGATTAGCCCGGCTTAGATCGGCTTGTACTAGAGTGGCCTCGTTTAACTCTGCCCCTATTAGGTTGGCGCCACTCAAATCTGCCCCGGTTAAATCCACTTGGATTAACTTAGCTTTAGTCATCCTTGCTCCGCTCAACTTTGCCTTACTTAGTTTAGCTTGATTTAATTTGATACGGTCTAAATTGGCTCCAGACAATTTAGCTCCAACTAGATTAGCATTGGTCAAGTCTGCGAGGTTTAAATCTGATTCGGATAAATCTGAACCTGTAAGGTCTATCCTTCTCAATATGGCACCATTTAATTTAGCGCGGCTCAAGTTGGCGTTGCTAAAATTTGAGTCGGTTAGATCTGCTCCAGTCATATCTGCGCGTACAAGATTAGCTTTGTTAAAGTTTCCTCCTGCAAGCTTTGAACCCTTTATTAATGCGCGGTTGAGGTTTGCAGTTTTAAAGTTGGCCTCAAAAAAAACTCCCATGCTTAAACGTGAATCAGTAAAATCGGCTCCCTCAAAAATAGCACTATTAAATCTAGCTCGACTCAGGTCGCTCTCTGTAATTTTAGCCTCTTTTAGGTTTGCACGTGAAAAGTCAGAGTTACTTAAATCAGTGTTATTAAGATTGCATTTGACTAGTTTGGTTTCCATGGCCTTGGATCTTCTGAGGTTAGCTTTTTCTAGATTAGATTCGCTGAAATCCGTTCCTAAAAGTTTAGCACCTTGAAGGTTTGCTCCTTCCATATTGGCTTGGGTCATGATTCCTTCCAGGCAACTGATATTTTCCATGTTCGTGTCGCTGAGATTGGCCTGATTAAGATTGGCTTGGTCTAGATTCGATTCAGAAAGATTAGAATCAGACAGATTGGAGCTTTTTAAGTTGGTTTTTTGTAGGCTAATGCCGTGAAAATTCAGTCCTGACAGATCGAGTCCGGACAGGTCTCTATCTTCAAAGATAACCTCCAAGCCTGGTTCTTCAAGCTCAATAATTTCTTCTATGGTTTCTCCAGAGTCATCTTTCACTGCTTCATCTTTATCGTTAGGTATTATTTCTTGTTCATCTGCAACTTCTTCAATCTCCTTATTAGGGTCATCCACAAACTCGTCTTCCTCATTCTTGGACTCGAGGAATTGGGCGAATTCTTCTAATTTTTCTTCAATCTCTTCACGTGTAAAATCAGCCATTGAAACCTTCCTAAAAGTTTTAAGGATGCCTTTTAAGGCATCTGGAAAAATTCGATACTTAATTTAAAATGGATAAAGTAGAGAAACTATATCAGCTTAGTCCGTAACGCAAGCACGAACCCTTTATTTGCAATAATTCATTTTTAATGAACGGACGTCAATCTATAACCATTTTATCAGGTTATAATACAAAATAAAAAGTTGATAATGAGGAACTTTATAAGCTAATAGCTAAAAATGAGGTTCATTTTTGGAAAAATATATGGAGACTGTTTCTCAAAAAGGGGATAAACCAGTATTAATCTATGACGGGGATTGCAAGTTTTGCTGTTTATGGATAGAGCGATGGGGAGGGATTACTAAAGATAGAGTAGTTTATCAGCCTTCTCAGGGTGTTGCTACAAACTACCCGCAGATTTCTCCAGAGTATTTTGAATGCTCTGTTTATTTTGTTGCCACTGATGGGAGTTTTTGTTCAGGAGCGAACGCTCTTTTTAAGGCCTTATCCTATGTCCCTAATGGAAAGTGGCTTCTCAGAGCTTATGAGTGGGTCCCCGGATTTGCTTTGATTTCAGAGTGGATCTACATGCAGATTGCCAAAAATAGAAAATTCTTCAGTATGTTTTTCCAATGATTATATTCCTGCTTAACAACCGATTTTCTTCTCCCCCTCCCTCACTTAAAAGTTGCAAGAGGAGAAGGGGAAATACAAAATGATCTGTTGAAAGTAATAAAAACTTTATATTAGGAATCGGCTGATAGAAAGGAGATCTTAAATATTTAACAATGAACTTAAAAGATAGTTCTTCATGTCAGAAAAAAAATAAAGGATATGAACCATTTTTCTCTTGGGTATCCGGCTATGTCTGCCCTAGCTGTTGCTTACCTTGGATTTTGGATTGTTTTGATTTTCTTAGCAGGTGCGGGAATTAAGAAACTCAATGGAAGAAATTGAAACCGGTTGAATAAAAAGAAAGTTAATAGAATCTTGCCTAGTGCGAGATGATTTTCATTATAGTGTGTCTATAAAGGAACCGTATGTCAGGAGTTTTAGAAGATGAACTGGGAGATGTGCTGGAAAAGGCACGAGATGGAAAAGACTGGACTCAGTCTGATATGGCGCGTGCTTCTGGGATCAGCTTGGAAGACATTGTGCGGATGGAGCGCTATGAGTTTGTTCCTGATGAGAGTGTATTAAAAAATCTTGCGGAGGTTTTGGATCTGCATGCGCCATCTTTGATCGCAGTTGCTCAAGGTACTTGGGCCCCAAAACCTATAGAGCCTGACCCCGCACCTTTTGATACAATTTGTCTGGATTTGTTCGTCGGAACTTATGCTGTTAAATGTTATTTGGTAATTTGCAGGGTTACCCAAACTTCTGCGTTGATTGATACAGGTGGAAATCCGGATGCTATTATTAAGAAAGCCAAGGAGCTAAATATTCAACCAGAAAAAATTCTTTTAACCCATGCCCACTTTGATCATGCCGGGGGCCTGGAACTCCTGGATAAAACCTATAATTGTCCTGCATGGATTGACGAAAAAGAACCTCGCCCTTCAGGCAGTAGCAATTTCAAGTTTTTGAAGGATGGAGAGATTATAAAGCTTGGGAATTTAAATATAGAAGTACTTTTCACGCCGGGTCACACCGCTGGAGGAGTTTCTTATAAAATCCATGACTCAGTTTTTTCCGGTGATGCTATCTTCGCTGGTTCCATGGGTCGGGCCAACTCTTCCTGGTCGGGATTGTACGTTGCAATTACTAAAAGACTTTTAACCTTACCAGATCATACACGCCTTTTCCCTGGGCATGGTCCTGCCACAACCGTTGGCGAAGAAAAGCACCATAATCCTTTTTTTTCAAGTTTTTAGCCCACCTTTACGTCAGCTAAAAAGGTTGTCGGATATTTTGTATTACACCAAGAGAAGCATCACTTTTTAAAAAGTCCTAGTTTGGCTATGTGATATTGTTTCTTCAAGTTGCCTGTGATAGGCTTCTTTTTTAACTATCGAGTGCCATGAAAAGATATTATTTGATAATTACGTTCCTGATGGTTTTTGTTCTGCTGGGTTGTCCGTCATCTCAGAAAGCCCGCAAAAAAATGCCCCGCATTTTTGCATTGAGCTATTCCATGGATACGGGAAAAGAACCTTCTTTTCTCATTACTGACGATTTTAACCGCGACAAAGTTCCGGATTTGGTCGTGGTCAATAGCGGAGATCATTCCTTTTCTTTTTATAAGGGACTTGGCGATGGAACTTTCAAAGATCAGCTTGTTTATCAGACTGGCAGAGACCCCATTTGCTTGGTTTCGGGAGATTTTAATAAAGACGGCTACACGGACATTGCTGAACTCAATTATGCTGATCAGACTATTCAGGTATTTTTGAATACACGATTGGGAAGTTTTCAGAAGACAGCACAGCTTCTTAAGCCGGGTAAAATTCCCATCAATATGGCGTCAGGAGATTTTAATGAGGATGGAAATCTTGACCTGGTTGTTACCTTGCGTTTTTCAAATGTGGCTGTGATGTTAGGAAAAGGGAACGGTTTTTTTTCGGAACCTTATTCCATGGATGTTAAGGGGCAGCCCACTGCTGTTTTGACTGGCGATTACGATCAGGATGGAAAGACTGATGTTGCAATTGCCCTAGCAGGTAATGGCAATAAAGGAGTTCAGATTCTCTGGGGTAAGGGTGATGGAAAATTTGAAGGTTCAAAAGCCTTTAAAGGAGGAAAACAGCCTCTCTCTCTTGTCAGTCTAGATGTGAATAATGACGGGTTGATGGAATTTGTGACTTCCAGCAACTCCTTACATGCTCTGACTACGCTCATAAACAACGGTGACAAAACCTTTAATTCTTTGCGGGATTTTGCCTCGGGAAATTTTCCAAAATTTGTTGTGGCGGCTGATTTTACCGGTGATGGTTTGCAGGATATTGCTGTCTCTAATTCCACGGATGACCATGTAAGCGTTTCGCTAGGTAGAGGCGATGGAACTTTTACCTATCCACCTATTTACCATCCCGTCGATCAACATCCACAGGGTATGGCGGTGGCAGATTTTAATGGGGATGGTTTGCTTGATATTGCTGTTTCCTGCAGGGACAAAAACATCATAGACATCCTCAGCAAGAAAAATATGATCAACCCAAAACCTGATTTTCATCAAGCAAAATCCAAGTCATCTTAACCTCCGCCAAGTAACCTGCTAATTTAAAATCAATTTGAATCGTTCTCTTCACACAATGATGATATTCACTGCAGACTCATTATACTGGCCTCTCCCAACACACCAGGCCTCATAATACCCCTTCCTTTATTGGCCACTGTCCTAACAGTGTGGGGTGTTAAATAGTTACAGTTGAGGCGGGCTCAAGGTGGCCTTCGGGATAGATATACAAAATTTCATCAGGAAGAATCATTTGTGCGACATCCAAAACATTTTGATAGCCTTGCAGGTGGTTGTTGGCAACCGGGAGTAAAATGAAGTCGTAGTGCTTGTTTTGTAGTTTTTCTATTAAGTCGGCTGAGATTGTTTCGGCTGAGAAAAATCCTGTGCCGTAGGAATAAATTTCATTCAACCCAGCCATATCTTTCATATCTTCGGTCGAAACATCCTGCCCAAGTAAATCGACCTGTGTGTTTGTATCTAAGTTCTCTAGGATCAGGCGAATCATCCAGTTCCTAACATTTCTGAGTATTAGAATGCGGGCTCCATCAGGAATTATGCTGAAAGAAGTTTTTGCGTTGTTTGAAAATCTTTTTGATTGCACCTGTTCTTTGCCCAGGTCAAAAGCAGCTAGTGCCTTATTAAAGTTTTTCTGAATTTCCTCAGCAGGATAATGTGGGTAGTGAACCACAACTTGTCCATTGCCATCAAACCCTTCCCAGTCTGTTGAGGAGGATAAGAATGATTCGTCGACGCAGGAGTTATAAAAATCGGTTCCCGGCTGAGGGGTGTTGATAGAAACCTGAATCTCATCTATCCATCCTTTAGACGCCATTTCATAAACAAGGTCGACTGTTTTTTGGTCTTCTTCTCTGCTCGACCCAAGTCCCCCGATGCTGATGGTGCCATAAAATAACATGCCCAGGCTTTTACCAAATTTAACCATGGAACGAAGTTTATCAAGGTCGTGTTTTTTACCTAGAGTCATTTTTTCAGCAACCTTGTCACTCCCGGTCTCAATTCCAAAACGGATCTTGTAATATCCTGCAGCGCGCATTTCTTCTAGAGCTTCTTCATCCAGAGAAGCGTATTCGCACATCGCTTCGTATTTGAGATGGTTCAGCCCGGCTGAACGAATGGCCTTAGCAAGTGAGACGTTGAAAGTTTTTTTGATATTGTGGACTTCTTCATCAAAGAATACCCCTTCCATTTCTGGATACTTCTCGTGCAAGGTGCGAATCTCTTCAACAACGTTGTCAACATTCCTTGGCCGCCAGTTTAATTCATCGTAGTAGAGTGTGGCCGCGGCGCAGAAATTACAACGGCGCGGGCAGCCTCTTGATCCGTACATTTGAATTTGCTTATAGCGGCAGTTGGGTTCATGGTAATCGATACGACTGACATCATCATCTTCAGGAAAAGGTAAAGCATTGATATCGATCAATTCCCCTCTGGCATTTGGATGAACGCCAGAAAGTTTTCGGGGATCTTTTCCTTCGATCAGGTTGAGGACTGCGAATTCATATTCACCGATACAAACGTGGTCTGCTATTTTCTGGACATCATCTGGATGAGCCATAGGATGTTGTCCGGTGAAAATAAGTTTTGTTTCAAAAGTTTCCTTAAGTGCGGAGGCTAGTCGCAGATCTTCACGAATTGTGCGTGTCGAACTTTCCATGATGAGCCAGTCCGGTTTTTCTGCGCTGGCATGCTTGAAATAGGTTTCAAAATCCCACCCATTAAGCACACCATCCATGAATTTTACGTGATGGTTGGTTTCTCGTTTTAAAAGGGAAGATGTATAGGCAAGTTCCCAAGGGTAATACCCACAGTTGGTGAAGTTCTTTACCCCCAAAGACCAACGTGACGGCACATGAACCATGTGATATCCATCCCTATCGATCCCTACAGAATTAGCAACAATGATGTTCATGTTTTTCATCAGGATTGAGCGGCCGCTTTATTGGCTTCCCGCACTGTTGGTTTATAGGGCTTGGAAGAGAAAACGCCGAGAAGTTTACGAACGCACCATTCTGCGATCAAGGCAAGAGTAATGATTAAACACAAAAGAGTTGTGGCAGCATAATTGATTCCCAGCCAGAAAACAGTGGTTTTCTCCATGATGGATTTACGCATCGCCTTCGCTGAGTCCAGTTTCACAAAGGTGCCTTTAGGATTATAGCCGCGTACTTCTTTGGCTTTGGCGGCGCAGGCTAAACGATCAATATTGGAATAACCAAGTCCGTGGTCGATATTGTAAAGAGAGACCGCAAGGTCAAAATTCTTTTCTTGCAGACGAGCGATATTTTTCTTACCGTAACTGGAAACGCTCATTCTTCGTTGATCTGGAATGGTGAGTACTTCATCCACAAGAGGGTCTTGTGCGACTGCTTCATGTCCTGATTGCGGAGCCAAAACAGTTATCTTGCAATCCGGAAATTCTTCTCTAAGAGAAAGTAGAGTCTGGTTGAGAATGCGTGTGGCGGAACGAATAACCAGAACATTTATTTCGCTACTCTGTGCCTTCATAGATTAACCGGGAATATGGGCGCGTCCAAAGTCGCCTGGGTTTTCCAGATCAAATACTTTGCCTTCGACATTGACAGCGACCAGCTTTTTAATGCCAGAGCGTTTTGCAATGGTGGGATCCTCTAGAGTCGACCTG
>JGI24917J38488_100161_pt1 | contig 28665 bp, 23 predicted proteins | sample LinPfosmplate5_FD_38488 | JGI IMG/M metagenome (IMG submission 38488)
TCGAGCTCGGTACCCGGGGATCCCACCCGCTTGTGTCCAAGACCCATGCGTCCTTCTTGATGTACTCGCCGTCGCGTGCGGTAACCATGTTTTTGATCTTGCGGAGAATCACTTTACCGAGCTTCTTCGTCCCGCGGAGAACCACATTGTTCATCAACTCCTCTTGGAACCGCTTCAACTTGAAGATGTGGTCAGACTGGTCCAAAGGAAGATTCGCACCCGTGGCGACAGCGCCATCAACGCCATCAGTTCCTGTTGTAACACCATCTCCTGCCCCCACCTTCGCCTTTCCCTTGTTGTTCGCCGCGCTCCGCTTCACCACCTCCGTCATGCGGATACGGAACACCAAATTGTCCGCATTATAGTCGGAATACACACAACTGATCTCGTTGTTGTAACTGTTCTTCAGAGCGAAGTTCACGTCCTCCATGGTGATATTCTTGTCCAACATCACGTCGGGATTCAGCTCCAGTCGCACCACCCACTTGGACTTCTCTGTTCCCGTTGCGCCGCTATCGCCCGCGCATTCCGCCACCAAATCCTCAAACTCGTAGAACTGTTCAATCATCGCGCGATCAGCCTCGATAACACTGTTCGCGTCGTCGGGGTCAAAACAGATATCAATATGAGCAGTCACGTCTCTTAGTCGCGTGTGCTCTAACATGTTCATCACGCTCTGAGCACGCTCGCGGTCGTCCTCGTCCTCGGGCTTCATGAAGATTGTGAGCGAAGGGTTCTTGGGCTCAGACGACAGAGATAGAATCTCTTCAATACGAGGAACACCACGGGTCACATTCGACTTGGACGCAACACCTGCAAAGTGAAATGTGTTCAGTGTGTTGTGCACGATGATACCACTCGCCACCATAAACGTCTGGTTGGCAGGCACCGTGAAATCATACACGTACTCCGTCTGGTCGGGAGTATACACCTCAATATCTACCACTTCGTCCCACACCACACCAGCACTCGCCGCTTGACGGAGCACCGCCAACTCGGCACCAATCTTCTCATTGCACTCCTCGTGCGCCGAGAACACCTCAATATACTTCTCCAGGGTGCGGCGCCCGATCGCCTTGCCCGAACGCGCCCAGCGCCCGTAGGTGCGACTCTGACCACCTATGGCCAACTTCTTCCCGCACGCAGCAATAACCTCACCCAGTCCATTGATTCTGTCAATGTCCTCGCGCTGGCTGTGCGCGTCCTCGCGATCGGCATACGCCACCAACTCGCCCAGAGCCGCGCCGTGCAAATCGGAACCAATCTGTGTCTGGTATGCGGGTGCATATTTGGCCAGAACCGTCAGGTGGAACAATGGAGCCTTCAGAACGGTCTTCGTGCTCAACGTCGCGAAGATACCAAAGTAGTTTAATATGAGCGCCAAATCAGATATCATTTGCTCGCTGCGCGAACACGCACGGATCTGGTGGTGTGCAGCGTCGTTCTGGAAGTTGCCGTCGCCGTCAAAGTATCCACGGATCATCGCAGCTTTGAACGCCAGAGGCGCGGCGAACGCGAAATCAGGAACGCGCTTCACGAACGACCCCGTCGCGCACTCGGCTTTGAGGAGGGTTGCGAGGGGCTTGTGGGAGAACGCGGTCGTTGTACTTGGACCGTATTCGCCTGCTTTATGATTTATATTTGCTTTGCAGTCGAACCGTTCCGCCATTGCAGTTACATTCTCAATATAATGTTCCGAAATATTGGTGATGCAAATACCATTACCATTCAGCGATCCCTCCGCCAAGTAGGCGCCCACGAACCACCCGAATGCCGCGTCCAACTCAACTTCGCTCGCGTCGCAAAGTGTCACAGTATTCATGGTCAGTTCCGCTGCATTCTTGATGTGTAGTGCCACTGGGATACGCATACCGATCTTCATATCCGCGCCCGTAATGGGCACCACCGACTGCGTCGTGGCGCATCGCACCAGATGAGAATGACTCAGCGTCGTCTCCGTCGTGCGTCCGCTGCGCGTGGTCACCTTCATCATATCGCCATTCACGGGGTGGCGGCTCACATGCGAGACCTTGCTCCACGCCGTCTTCTCGTCCGTGCCCACGCCCATCATGAAATACTCAGTGTCCTCGTCGGCTGCCTCCAATATCGTCTCGACACTGTTCTCGTGGCCAGTACCGAATGTTCGGTGCGGAGCCGCGGAGATAATTTCGTCGCAGAACTTTCCAATCGTCCCAGAATAAGTAGATATGTTGTGAGTGTTTTTGTTACGGTATATCATCTTAATCTTCTCTGTGGAGAGATTTGACATTTGCGTGGTCGGCTCTCCTATGCTCTGTGCCGCAATCATTCCGACCATCTCCCCAGGATTCACAACCGCCTTCTTGTAGGTCATGATCACCGTCTCAACCAGTAGAGCGATTGCTGCCTTGTTCATGCGCTTCACCACCACCAGGTTCTGGGGCACCATGTAGTAGTAATACAATACTTTGAACAGTTGATTCGGTACCGCACACCGAATGCCCTCCAGCACCTTGAACCCCGCCTCGATCATCTCATACGCCTCGAACACGGTCACATCTGTGATGGACGACCCCGTGATGTGTAGTTGTCCGATCGTGTTGTTGATCAGGTAGGCGAACGCCACGGGGCAGCGCACAACCATCTCGTTTTTGTATCCATACACGTTCTTGATAACGGCGCCGCGCGCCTCCAACATGAAATCCGTGTAGAACTTGTTCTTCACTGCAAGAGCCTTCAATTGCTTCTTGTGGCGAGCCATTGTGTTCGTCTCGTACACACCTTGATACACATTCTTCTTTGCCGAACACTCAGGCATGTTGTAGTGCAAGTAGATGTCCTGTGTTGTCTTCTCCGCCAATGGTAATATCTGGTTCTCCACGCGAATGGGATCAAAGTTGTCATCGCCATAAGTGAATTGCACAATCTTGTCCCTGCTGGTGCGCACCGTCATGTCGTAGGCCACCATCAAATCCTCCATGCCTTTGATGAGGCGGCGCTGAATATAACCAGTGGTAGATGTCTTCACTGCAGTATCAATCAAACCAACACGCCCACCCATCGCATGGAAGAACAACTCCTGGGGAGTCAGACCATTTATATACGAACTCTCCACAAACCCGCGCGCCGCAGGCGTGTCGTCATATTTTGTGTAGTGCGGAAGCGTGCGGTTCTCAAACCCGTAAGGAATGCGCTTGCCGTCTACGTTCTGCTGACCCAGACACGAGATCATGAACGAGATGTTCAGCTCACTACCCTTTGATCCAGCAGTCACCATCGTCACGAAACGATTGTCCTTGCTCAGGTTGTCCAGACCAATCTTACCAGACTCAGAAGTGGCCTGGTTAAGAATGTTGTTCACTCGTGTCTCAAACTCTTCCTTGTTTGACTTACCCGTGTTGTTCTCAAACACACCCAACTGCGTCTGGTCAATCAAGTCCTTCACGCCGTTCTTCTTCTTCTCAATTACTTGTACAATCTCCTGCTTCGTCTTCACATCAGACAACAAATCACTGATACCCACACTGAACGAGTTCGTGCATAAATACTCAGTCACAATGTTCTGGATATCGTCCACGAAATTAGACGCTGCCATGTTGCCGAAATCGTTGCAGATGCGGTGGATCAACCCCTTCGTTCCACCGCCCAACACACCCTTCTCCATCTGACCACGCACATACTTACCATTCACGATCTCAATCATGTTGTTGGACGTAGCATCATCTTCACCCTCCTTGAACCAACTGTTCTTGTACTTCAGGGACAGCGGAGGCATGATCTGCGTCATCAACTCAAAACTGCTCACCCTGTCCATCGCGCGGAGCGCGGTCTCGTCAATGCGCGATGACATCATCAATAAGTTCATCGCCTTCTTCTTGTCAAAGCTCACGTTGTTACGCGTGATCAAATGACAACCAAGCATTGAATCCTGGTATATTCCAATAATCGCTGCGTTGTTCGCAGGACTGATTATCTGGTAGGGAACCGCAGCCAGGTTGCGCAATTCCGTTTCCGCCTCCACATCTTGCGCCATGTGCGCGTTCATTTCGTCGCCATCAAAATCCGCATTGTAAGGTTTTGTTGCAGCAACGTTTAGTCTAAACGTGTCACCGCAACTCATCACCTTTGCGATATGGCACATCATGCTCATTCTGTGCAGCGTGGGCTGCCTGTTGAACAAGATGGGATCGCCGTCCATCATGTGACGATGGACGATGTCGCCATTCTCTATGTTTTCAATCGCGAGCGACGCCTTGTCCTTGTAGCGCAAGGTGATGGAATCGCCGTTCTTCTTCTCCAGGATCTTGGCTCCAGGATATACGTCGGGTCCATTGAGCACAAGGGTGCGCAAGAAGTCGCGGTTGCGGTCGTTCACCCGCACGGGCTTGGTGAGGTTCTTCGCGATTTTCATCGGGATTCCTAGCTCGCGAATGGATATATTGGGATCGGCCGTGATGACGGATCGCGCGCTAAAGTCTACGCGCTTGGCCATGAGATTTCCGCGCATGCGGCCACCCTTGCCGTTGAGTCGGTCTTTGATGGATTTTAGCGGACGGCCCGAGCGCTGGGCGACGGAGGCGACGCCAGGGATCTTGTTATCCACCTGTGTGGCTACATAGTATTGCAGCACGGTGGTCCAGTCCTCTATGACGTTTCCAGCGGCGTTGTTGTCTATCTTCTCCTGCAAGGTCTTGTTGGTCTTGATGATGTTACAGTAGATATGCGTGAGATCGTCCTCGCTGCGCTGTTGCGCGTCGTGCTTCACCGAAGGGCGGACGGCGGGTGGCGGGACGGCGAGGACTTGGCACACCATCCAGTCGGGACGCGACCACTTTGGACTAAAACCCATGAAGGCGACGTCTTCGTCGGAGATGCGTTTGAATATTTTGAGCACCATTTCTGGAGTGAGCTTGATGGTAATAGCTGGACTATCGCCCTGTTTCCACTCGGCAACGATGGTTGCTAGACCTTCCTTCTGGATCTTCTTGGGCTGCATGCAGCCGCAGCCACTGTCTGTTTCGTCACCGCAACGTTTAACCTTGCTCGCGAGGGCGAACACGTATTTCCACCGAGCGTCGTCCATGTAGGCGAGAGCGTTGGAGTGCGTGTCCTTGGAGATAAGGAGTTTGCTACATTTGAAGCAGACGCAGCGCAAGATTTTGATGATGGACGTGAGATACTGGATGTAGTATACTGGTTTCGCCAGCTCGATGTGTCCAAAATAACCAGGTGTTTCCAAATAGTCCAAGCCATCTGTGAGACACTTGAGTCCTGGTTCGAGCACGCCCATGCGCGGATCAAAGAGACCGCCGATGACGGGCTTGTTGTTCACGTACGTGTCTCGTGAGGTGATCTCTGCGACAGAACTTGCTCTTATTTCCTCGGGTGAGAGGATGGAGAACTGGATCCCCAGGATTTTAGAAGGAACTTGAAGTACAGACATGGTCTACTATGGTATATGTTTGTATATTTAAACTGTAACCTTAGTTCAATTTTGTTTAGTGCTTATTATGAAGCAATGAACAAATGTATAATATATAATCCCCTAATATGTACAAGTACTACATGGACAAACGTTCAAAATCTCATCAGTTTCGTATGCATACGAACACGCATACGACTCCAGTGCGGCTAACAATAGCCGAAAAAAATAACAGAAACTACAAGGAGGCGTGGTCGAATGTTGCGTTTGCACACACGGGTCCCACGGACTGTGAATACGAGCACCCGTTAACGGGCAAGTGCATGTCTCATTATGATTACCAGGTGTGGATGAATCGGCATAGAAGTAGATAGGTGGGTTATTGGTCGCACCAGATACATTTTTTTGTTTCGGTCGCACACGGATCGCATATGACTGGAAACAGGTAAAGATATCCAAATGGATTGCATACATGGTCAGGGTTACTGAAACCATTTACTCTTTTTTTCTTGCACAATTTACACTTGGCTCTGCATGGAGACAATATGTAATTATCTCGGTACTGTTGTTTGTGGGTGTCACAACGGTTGTCTTCTTTCATGTGTTGTTATGATATGTGTATACAAGTATACTTATTAAATCATCTTCCGATGGTTGTATGATGTACGTGAGTAGGCTAGACATAACCTAACAGCTCCCCAAAGAATTGAATGTAATATAGAGAGATATGTGGAGGCATATTAACGTCACCTGATACAATCAGTTTAAAACATGCCAATCACCAACACCAAATCCACTCTTAAAACCGCTGCCGCTAAGGCTAAGGCCAAGGATAGGAAGACGGGTCTCGGTAAGCGCCGCGCATCCGCCGACCCCGAATCATCTGAGGAAGATGAGGACTCCGATTCCATCGATGAGGATCAAGAGGATGCCGAGATGGACTCCGTAGAGTACCACAAGTTCCTTTCCAAAATGTTCCCATCCAAGCACTCCACTGCGAAGGCGAAGGCGGGTGCGAACCTGAAGAGGCTTCTGCTCGCCGAACCCGAATCATCTGAGGAAGAAGAGGAAGAAGAGGAAGAAGAGGAAGTCATCAAATCTCCCAAGTCTAAGTCTAAGTCCAAGTCCAAGTCCAAGTCCAAGATCATCGTGGAGGAAGAGAGCGATGAAGAGGAGGAAGAAATGGAGGAGATCGCTAAGGGAAAAGGAAAGAAGGGCAATACTCTTTCCCGTGCAGCAGGGGGGTCGGGAAACAAACTCAACATCATCTTCACTGTAGGTGGTGGCGGCAAGCATGAAATGTATGCCGATGAAGACGAGGACGAGGACTACGAGAATGAAGATGAATATTCCGACGAGTATGAAGACATGAGCACCGAAGACGAGGACGAGAGCGTGAGCAGTGCGTCCGATTCCTCAGAGGAAGAATCAGGGGAAGAGGATAGCGACGACGAGGCTGAAGAAGAAGAAGAAGAGGAGGAGGAGGAGGAGGAAGAGATTGTGGTGACACGTTCCAAAGGCAAAGGCAAAGGCAAAGGCAAAGGCAAGAACGTTGTCATTGTTGAACCTACTACTGTGACTGATGATGCTTCTACTACTACCGATGCTACAACTGTAGTTACCAAATCCACGAAGACAACCAAATCCACCGACAGTGCATTGTTCTTGGCGCTCAAGAAGTTACGCGAGGAGAATCCAGGCAGCAAGCTTCTGAACGAGTCCATGGAGATGGGCATTGATCATTATCAGTCCAAACTGGAGAAGTCTGAACGCCAATCCGAACGCAAGTCGCAGAAGCAGAAGGACAAGAACGGTCGTATCTTCAAGCGAATGTTGCGCGACAAGAACACTGGGAACGACTATACGTTCTTTGAAGGTCTTGATCAAGACATGCAAGTGAAACTCATCAAAGAGGCACGTGAGGTAAATAAGGTTTCCCAGATTGATGCACCTTACCGCATCAGTATTCTGCAGGCGGAAATCCCTCACGTATTTAAATCCATCGCACTCAAGAAACTCAACTCACTCAAGTATATGGAGCCTGGTAGTGGCGAGTTCTACAAGATCAAGAACTGGGTGGATACCTTCATGCGCATCCCATTCAACGTGTATCGCACGCTTCCCGTGACCATGTCCGATGGTGTGGATAAGTGTCACGACTTCTTGGAGAACGCTCAGAAAACATTGGACACAGCTGTGTATGGGTTGGACGACGCCAAGATGCAGATTATGCAGATGTTGGGTCAGTTGATTACAAACCCACAGGCCATCGGCACAGCCATCGCCATCAAGGGTCCCATGGGCACAGGTAAGACCAGTTTGGTCAAGGAGGGTATCAGCAAGATTCTAGACCGCCCCTTCGCGTTCATCGCTCTCGGTGGCGCCACGGATAGTAGTTTCCTAGAGGGACATTCCTATACATATGAGGGCAGTGTGTGGGGCAAGATTGTTCAGATTATCCTGGATAGCAAATGCATGAACCCAGTCATCTACTTTGACGAGTTGGACAAGTTGAGCGATACACCCAAGGGCGATGAGATTGCGGGTATTCTGACCCATCTGACGGATACGGCGCAGAACAATCAGTATCACGATAAATACTTCTCGGATATTGATTTTGACTTGAGTAAGTGTCTGTTCATCTTCAGCTACAACGACGAGAGCAAGGTGAATCCCATTCTGTTGGACAGAATGTATCGTATCCAGACCAAAGGCTACGACGCCAAACAGAAGACGATCATCTCCAAAGGCTATGTGATTCCTAAGATTCGTGAGCAGATTCTGTTCAAGGAGGAAGACATCATTATTCCTGATGCCACGATTCATCACATGATTGAGAAGTATTGCGACAAGGAAGACGGTATCCGAAACTTGAAGCGGTGCTTGGAAGTCATCTATACGAAGTTGAATCTGTATCGTCTGACCAAACCTGGCACCAACCTGTTCTCTGCGGATATGCCCATTGAAGTGAGCTTCCCATTCACTGTCACCTCGGAGGTGGTGGATAAGATGATCAAACGCGAGGATAAGGTATGGGTCGCACAGGGGATGTATGTGTAGTGAGTGAGTGTATGAAAAAAATAAAAAAAAATAAAAAATATCGATGCGCATATATGTGTCGTTATTTTTTTTTGTCCAGCTATTATATTATTAACAAATGTCGTCGGAAAAAAAATACTATATTCCAGTTAACAACAATAAGACGCGTCGCAAGACACCTTCAATATCCACGTTCGATACAATTCGTGACATTAAATATACTCCTCTATCCGATGAGGATAGACGTAGATTGATTTTAAGTAGATTGGATACGATTGGGGTCGGTGTAGAAGGTATCAAACAACTATATTTGAATAGGGCAAATGAAAACGAAATCAACCAGTATTTAGAATGTACCGAACAAGTGTATTTGAACAGTGGAGGTAAAAAAGATTTCAAACAGTGTATAGAGGCGATACTGGGAAGTGATTGGGACGATTCCGATGATGAAAACAATACAGGTCCAGACAACACATGGAAATGGAGTAGTGGCGATAACACTAGTACAAACCCACAACCCACCCTCAGACGAACCAAAACTTTTCACAATCTTTCCAGTATGGGCGGAGGCGGACGGAGGCGGACGCGTCGCAGAGGGAAGTGTAGACCGAGAAAGAGGACGCAGAAGAAAAGGAAGAGAAAGACACGAACTAAGAGGCGCTTGCAAAAAAGACGTTAGTAATCATATGATATAACAGTATAAACAGCTGCATATATATAATGTATTATATCAATAAGGGTATATACTACATGAACACCGATCAAATGACTCATGAGCGCGTTAAACTGACCAATGAGCCGCACAAAGCTGTGTATCTGGACGACGTATCGATCACGATGTACCAAGAGGTACTTGCTGTGACGGATATGGCCAAGATGCGTTTCCAGTCTAGCGCATCAAAGCAGAACAACTACGCCAAGCAGGCCATTAGAATGACCGAACTGAGCGATATTATCGTCGGCATCCTGCGATCAGATTGTAAACATATCTACACCGATAGTATGTTAATGTCTCGTAGTGAAGAGGATAAGACATATGTGAAACAGGTAACAAAGTGTACAAAATGTAACGTTTTGTTCCCCTAAATGTATTGAGAACAATTACTTCTTCTTCTTCTTCTTCCTATTTTACAAAAATATAACCACTGATGTTGGTTGTATTTTTGACGAGTTGTACGGCTATGTACCTCTATACATCATTACAATGTCTTCTAGTACCTGTTTCCTCCACGGCTCTGTAAAATTGTGTTATCATTGACTGTAGCGGCTACACCGCCACCCACGTTCGACCCCGTCTTTCCGCATCCGCATCCGAATCCCTCCTTGTTGTTCTTGGTGAGCGATTCATCAATACCGTTCTCCAATGGATTCTTCTCTGCATGACAGTCCTTGGTGCATCCGCTCTCTTTGGCGGACTTGCTGCCCCAGATAACGCACGGTGAGTACCATGGCGACTTGCATTCACACGTCTTCTTGCGGATATCGGTGATCTCGATAGACACCTCATCGTTACCCGATACAATATTGTAGGCGAAATGACTAGCTAGTCGCATCATATCTGCTATGGTATATTTACAACATGAGCACAGAGTCATACCTGCGATGACCCATGCGATCGCGATACCTATCACGATTTTCAATGCGGTAAAGGAGAATATATTGCTGACCAGTTCGCTTATCTTGGACTCCATCGTTATGGAGTGATAGACTGTATAGTATATGGTACGTTGTTATTTTTTTTCACGCACTGAACTATTGTTAAAGAAGTCCACGCAGCTAGAGTAATCACACATGACACATCCGTTGCCCAGAGGGAACGTCTCCAAATCGGTGATGAGATGAAACAGAACGCGTTGAGTAGATTCTGTGCGTTTCTTATTGTCTTTGATGGAGAGCGTGGATTGCATCTTGTGTGCGTTTCCTATGAACACGTTGTTCGGACCACCATGTAATACCGAATTGTATGTAGTACCCATGCGTTTTCCTAAACAATAGGGGGCTATATCACATGTTGTCTGACCCAGATCAGAACCCATGATGGATACGATACCCGTGACGCGCGCACCGTTGGCGAGCACGTCGCCCACCACGACGTTGTTGATGTTTTTAATTACCCAGTTGGGAAACGCGACGGGGGTTTTTCCAACTAGACCACCATCAAACTGACGATGGATGTTGATATGATTGTCATTGTTGAACTTGAACCATCTTATCCCAGAGGACACATAGGTCGCATTGGAGAGGAAATCGTCAATCATACCAGACTCATGGAGCTCGTCCCAGTCAGCGAACACATCGGTTCCCACCATCATGCGTTTTGATGACACATTCAAGCAGTAAACATATGGATCGGAGTAGTCGGACCGGAGAAGTGCGTCGGGATGATCCTTCACTTTCAACCATGTATCATTGTGTATTACGTGATGGTCGCCAGTTACAAATATTCCGTGCAAATCGTACACGTCGTTCCCCTCTGTGGCCAGACACAATGTCGCAGTGACCACGTCCCCGTTCTCTAGTTCGTCGCCAGGAGTGATCTCGCATATGGGTCGGACAAGTACTTGTCCTTTATCGGGTCCAGGTACAAGGGTCCGAATAGGTGTGTCGGGACCGAAGCAAGACGGTTTCGATGGTGCCGATGGGAGCGATAGGGGCGATTGTACACCAAAGTAATCTTTGAAGAATACCACCATGATGAGTAGGGGGATCATGATGGACATGTACGTCACTGTCATTATTGCAGCGATCCCCCAGAACCATGGCCAGAACCATAGCATGATAATGAGCACGGATAGAGCGATTAGAAGTATGATGACCATGGTCAGTACTACCCCGAAGAAGGACATCATCGCGTAGTAGGCGCCAACAATCATGTAGATACCACTCTTAAACACTCCCTGTATCTTGGCGAGCATGTCCTTGAGCGTCACAATCATCCGCTGCATCGGTGGCATGATATTCTCGATGCGTGTGAATAGATCCTTAAATATGTTGGCAAGCTGGGCGCGAATGTAGGTGAACATCTTTCGTATCTCCTGCAAAATACCGATCATCATTTTCCATAGATTCATGATGGGTTGCATCACAGTCTGGATAGGTTGGACAAAGTATCCCATTATCTTCTCCAATGTAGTGTTCATGCATGCGTTAAAGTTCTTACCTGTGAAATCAATCCAGCTCATATTTTTGGGTCGCATGATGTTGCCCGCGAATGGGATGACAGTAGGCTTACAACGGTTTGCTGCCCAGTTGCGGCGGATCGGTTCAGCCTTCAACATCATTCTCTGGTATATGTGGAATATCGCCAAGGACAGGATCAGAAATATGCAGAACACGACCGATCCGCCGTACAGATCAAAGTATCCAGCTTTGTTGTACACCTTGTTCACGGTGTCTATACTTTGTTGCATGTTATCCATGTACTCTACATGGATAATATTCACGAGTTGCTAACCTACTTCTACCACCTAAAATCATCGCAGGTTATCGGGAATCATATCATCGTCCCAATCCCAAAAGTTCAAACCATCAATATGTATGTGGTGATCGTCTGTGATAAGACATGCGAACACAGGTATGGTTATATTGGTTAATATGGCGTCGGGATGGTCGCACACTCTTACATATTTACCCGTTACCTCATTGCGCAGGTAATGGGCACCAGTGACAAGCACATGTGTGGGTGTCGTTTCTGTTGTTGCAGTAGCAATAGTTGGAACCTGGTACAACGCTTCCTCGTTCTCGTTTGCGATACGCATCGTGCCTATAACATTGCTCCCGTCATATAACACGTGTCCTAGATCCACCTCTTTCATTGGTAATCGGGTTCCATCCTGTAGAACGACGAGTGTGTTGGGACAAAAGCATAGTGCTCGCGTCATCTGTCCTGGGGGACCACTCCAGATACTTCCCAGGGTCATGCGCGTACCATCCATGGTATACATGAATGTGACGAGCACGCCCGCAATTTTGGCGATACTGTCTTTGATGGCGAGGATGATTTTCTGGAACTGGATTACGAGATTCACAAAAATACCCATGATAGATCCCAGTATGTCCCCAAAAGAGCTGCGAATGAATGCGATCATCTTACGGAAGTCCTGTAGGCTACCCATGGTGGTAGTTGCCATGTTCTGCATCGAACTGAGTAGATACCATATGGGTTGTAGGAGATATCCCATGTAGTTCGACTGCATATTCTGCACACAGAATGCGAAGTTCTTACCCATATCGTCGGCGAGCGGCATGTACACTGGATTGCATCTGTACTTCGGCCAGTTCTTGCGGATCTCCTGGATACGGAGGAAGATGGATATCACAAAAATGAGCGCTAAATAAGCCATATTCACATATACAAAGTTAAACCAATCACTTCCTTTTGGCATATTGTTGCGGACTACTTACTGTACGTATACTACGAAAACATATTTGTTTCGGATATTTACACCACTTCAAACACACCTTTGAAGATTTACAGCGATGAAGATTTAAAATGCCATGGATCTTTTGGACTTTCGTGTTCTTCTTTTACCGCCAAGTTTTCCATAAGGTCTATTCATTCCTAAAAGTTGTAGATTGAATATAGTATCTACATCAGTTGGAGATGAATGATATGCCATAGTTTTAAGTGATGATATATTGGGTCGTGTATAATTTGATAATTCTTCTATATTATCGTCTTTTTGCTTTTTTATTTGATTTTTCGTTTCTATGTAGTTTTCTATCAAATAAGGAATACCATTTTGTTCTTCATCCTCTGGTGTCATTTCTTCTGCCAGACGAAGTTCTTTGTTTGTATCAACATCAAGTTCAATATTAATATATGGGTGTTCTAATAATAATTGAACCGTGTCGTAATCTTCAAATCTAATTGCGTGTATAAGTGGTGTATAACCCTTGTTATTCTCTTTGTTTATATCAGCACCCTTTTCAATTAATAATTCAACGACATCATATTTTGCATTTATCACTGCTGTTGAAAGAGCCGTATTATTATAATCGTATTCGTCTGTTATATTTACATCAATACCTTTTTCAAGCAATAAATTAACCATTCTTGCATTTCCATGTCCTGATGCAACTACTAAAAACCACACTCCATTATCGTTTTTCATATTTACATCAGCACCTTCCTTAAATGCTTCTTCAATCTTTTTATAATTATTTTTATAAACGCCGTCCCATAATTTCGCGCTGGGGTCTTCATAATAATCTCCTACATAAGGCATTTTGCACATTCTTGTTTTTTGAACGAGTTTTTCTATGATATTTTTGTGTTGCCATCTACTAGTATATATATATATATATCAATTTTTATTTTTAATCAATTTTTTGCCGTCAAAAACGGCGTTTTAAATCTTCAAGGGTGTAATTCATTTATCGGTAACGGTTACATTGAAAGAAATAAATAGTACGCCTTAGACATGCGGATTTAAATCTTCAATGGTGTAAAATGGAACAAAACCCTGACTTAAATTAACCAGAATATACACCCTTGAAGATTTAAAATGGGACAAAATATAAAAAAGATATAAAAAGATATAAAAATATAATTTATTAGATAAATATGTCTATTGCTGTAGAAACTGTTGCTTTAATTGATGTCGTTGGTATGATAGGAAGTGGTTGGTATTATTATTCTTATGTCAAGGATAGTCCTTCTCCCCCGGAAGAACCAAATATTATTATGAAATGCCTATTTCCAGGTTGTGTAGTATGTGCACATCAAGGTGCTGATAATCCAAAAGATATTTTAGGTGTATGCTGTTTTGGTAGTTTTTTTACAGTGCTTTGCTGGGAACCTAAAAATTCGGGGGGAGGGAAAGTATATGCTACTACATAAGGACAAACTTAAAAAAACTTACCTATAATTTGTCCCATTTTAAATGTTCAAGTGTGTAAATCATTTTCTTTCAAAAACAATGTTTGCCAACATTCCTAATGTTATGCCACCCATCAATATCCACATTTCACCAGATTTTGAATCATGGCGATGACCAAAGTAGAAATAGTTAAACGCATATAATAATAATGGTAACAAATACAATATGTTTTTTGTTTTACCATACAGTGACAATAATACATAAATCATATATACATTGATTACCAACATCAAGTTGATTATTCGTTTTTGTTCAACGGGACACGTTACCGTCTTTTTGTAAAAATGCAACACTATTTCTAAAATTAGTAAGTAAAATGCAATATGAACATTAATGTGCATTATATTATATATATTATTGATAAAATAATTTTTGTATAATACCATTATGCTACATTTGTAGGTGGTTCTGCGACCGCATTATCATATGTAGAATCGGTTGTTCCCTGCATGGTCGTCAGTTGTGCAGCTCCCGACTGATGAGCTATCGTCTGTGTACCACCGCTGCGATCGGGTGCAATTGAGGCAAGATCTACCGCTTCAACAAATCCCTCTGGACATGTTCCGCCACGCATATTCCGTCTCTTATAGTGCTTCTTACTTCTTCGGGTATGACGACTCTTCTTGTTACCCTTCTTTCCTTTTCTGGCACGACGGCTTTTCTTTCCTTTTCTGGCACGACGACTCTTCTTGATCTTCCTGCTTTTTCTACTCTTCCTGCTTCGGCGCGCGCGACGAGACGAAGCGCGTCTGCGCCCCCCCGTCGTCGCATTGTTCTGTTCGTTCTGTGCGTTACTATTCGCTAGTCCTTCGTTATATGCATTGGTCTGCGGATCACCTCCATGGATCATTGGTGCAGATTGTTGTCCTTGGACTCCTGGTCCGTTCGGGTTGCCTTCGTCCGCCATGATATGTATACAGTACGTGGCTACTATTTATTTTTCTCTGAAAATGGTCAAACAGTATAAATATAGTGACGGAGTATCATGTATACATATACCAGTCATGGCAGAGATGAACGATGATGCACGCCTCCAGCTACAAAAGATGATCACTGAAAACAATGTAGAAGACCAGACAAGCCTCATTCGGAAGTTGAAACATAGCTCTCAGCTCGCCGCCGATATTCGCGCACTGCAGCAGGTCAAGGCGCGATTCGCAGGCGACAAGGATGCTATCCATGCGAACGGAGTTCAGGAGTGCAACTTCCTACACACCTACTACACTGATATCTATAATAAGGTGAAGAATGATGAGATTGATTTGTCTTTGCTAAACAAATTCCTCAACGTGCTCCAGCGCATCGAGAACGGTGAGGTAGACCAACACGAAGGTTCCTTCATCGTGGGTACCATATTGAAGGAGATCTACATTGATAGTGCTCTGAAGAAGGGAGACAAACTGGACGCCGAACACGCAACAGATGAACGTCCTGCTTCGCCCACGAACAACGTGTCATGGACGGAGTTCAAACGAAACAAGTAGATGAACTATTATTACTACTATCATATACATTACATTGTACTGCATATGATGATATTGCTATCACACTGTTTTAGCCGACACGAATATTCATCGCATTAATGAGCTTGAGAATATACGGCTTTGATACGCGAATGACCATAGCCTCAAAAAGAATAATAGCAACGACCAGTAACAACCCGAACCCAACAACCACCGCATAATGAGAGTTTGTCTTTTCTCCAAATCCAGCACTTTGCTCTAAATATACACCCAGTTTCTCTTGTATAATGACGATGATGTTTCCTGGTGCGAGATAAGTGATGATCAGGAATATGAACGCTGCAGACCACCCGATCTTCCAACTACGCGTCTTGTATGTCGTGTGTGCCACGAGGAAGGTGGCGCCGAGGAGCGCGAAGTAGTTCATCATATTGACGCTGATAAAGCCAATGAGGGAGAAGTTGCTAGGGTTGTAGAGGAACTGCCACATGTCATTCACCCCGAATACAGTAGGACCCCCGTGGTAACCCAAGACGGTTGCAATCATATCCACATTGGGGACATAGGCGAGGAGGAGCTCGTCCCTACCCGAACGCATAATCATATACGGAATAATGAGTACGAATACAACAACATACAAGGTAATTCCAAATAGGTGTTTGGGAGTGTTTGGGGGGAACATCTCGCTCAACTGTAGAATCGTACGTTTGTCTTCAAGTTCTGTAATATGATCATCGCGGATCTTCTGTACGTCTTTGTCTTCAATTTTGGTATATTTTTTAGACGATGCTATGGCCTTCGTATGGTGAGGTGTCTGTTCTTGGAGACTCATTATACGGACCTGTGTCTATTATTGAAGACTCGTTGTATGTACTATGATATGATTAAAAACTGTTACCACATAAATTATATACTCTTGATATACAGTAGTGTATAAACGATGGACCTTATTCAAAATAAATATCATATTATACGCATCGGAGATTTCGCTACAAATGGGAACACTAAATTATTATATGGAGTTTTCGCATGCATCCTGTGCATTGATGATTATATTTCAAACAATTCGTCATCCGATTGTCTTACTATCATGGCCGGATCGTCTATTATTTGGACCATGGTTGAGATGTGTATGCATATGAACAGCACACGGCTGATAAAACCGATGTTCATATATGCATCGGGATACAAGTACCAACTACCTCGACCCGTAGGAACCCTTTTACAAGGGATCCAAGAAGGCGGGGTTATCACAACGGTTGGATTATATTACGGGGATCGGCTGTACCACATAGGTTCTCTCGTACACCTTCATGTGTTTATCTTGTTCGTTGTTATCAACGTTTTATCGCGAACTGTGAATGTGAACACGACCGCGGTCGCATCAAAACGACAGGTAAATACATCTGGTTCTCTCTTGGGTATAGGTTCTGTCACAGTATACAATATGATGATGCTTTACCAATATCCCACACACCTGCAACGACAATTGTCCATGTTTTTCGCCATGATATATATTTGTTCTGTGTGGACATTTTTTTCGTGGTATAAGGGGTTTCGGACGATTGAGATCCATGTTAGAAATCCCCTGTATTGTTTAGATACGATTAACCTATTGGAAGAGTCGTCCCTTCAAGAATACACCATAAAGCCCGTGAATAATTGGGATACGTTTATGGTATTGGGGTATGATATAATATTTGAGGTTGGCGTTGCCTACGTATTCTTCTATAACCTTTTCCTGCTTTAGATCCTACTCCATAATACCTGTAAAAATATATGCACAGATGTAATCACACAATACCTATATTTTATTTGTATATTCAGTCAAAATCTAACAGGTTAATGGCTACGCGATTCTCTTGGTCTTGGGTGGAAGCGATCTGTCGTGACAGACAATCAATCGTCACGGACTTTGACTTGATATCGTTTTCTAGACGCGCGATAATAAGACGCTGTTCCGCAATGAGTTTCTTTTGCACCGCGTTCTCGGTCAGAAGATTTCCGCGGTTCGCATTCACACCGACAAGCCATTTCACGTGGCGCTGCGTTCGCGTATGTATCTTGAATTTCGCTGCGGATGGGAATATAGTCGTTGTACCGCATACGCAGCGCAGACCTGAGGTTAGCGTAACAAATGATGGAGATACGTCCATATAATTTCCAGACAAATCAATGGATGGAGCATACGTATCGGGTTCGAGTGCGAGGGAGGATGACATGGTTTATTTGAGGTATTACTACCGAACTGGGTTATTATGATTATGAACACCTCGCATGCATTCAATCAATTTTAATTAGTACTGATCACTTAGAAAGCGTCTCCCATAGAGCATTCTGATAGTCTGGGACGGATTTTGCAAGCCCATGAGGACTTGTCTGGCGACGGTCGGTGTTCAGTGGCGCGCTCCTGTTGTAGCCGTATGGTGGTGGTAATTGTATAATGCTGGTTGGTGGTGTTGGTGGTGCTGGTGGTATAGGATATTGGTACTGGGGTGGGGGGTCGGATTTCGTATCGTTACCGAAGACCATACGACCATCGGACGTTGTTGTAATGTTCAAGAACACCTTTTGTTCGAGCTCCATAACACGACTCTCAAGTGAGAACAATTTTATCTCTTGCGCCTCTAGTTCAGCTGTGTTTTTTTCATAACTGCAAAAGGCTCCCATGATTCGTATAAGTCCGTCTATATGTCTTATATTCTATAGGTGGTGATAAAAACTCAGACAAATATCCGTCACTAATTTCTCTCTATAGTATACTTCATAGAGTCCTTCTTGTCTTCCAGTACTACTACTACTACTACATACCATGGACAACCCGAACGTTCCGATGAAGAAGAAGCTAATCTATTATGGCGGCCTGACACTGTTATTGCTCATCGCTCTCTACCTCGTGCGCAAGGTGTTTAACCCTTTGGCGATCGTGTCCGAGCTGTACAATAAATCTATGGACGATATCGGACACGTGGCGTTCGCCACGAACGAGGTACCAGACAATTTCTATCGCCCCTAGATACATCTTTATCTGACTTGTAGAGAGAAGAAAGAAGCGATTTGCGGACGAGATATAGATACATACCGACAAGGCATGTATCAATATGAGCAGTATGATACTAACAGACACAATGAGTAAGACAGGGAGAATGAAATCGTTGTTAGTTAAGAAGGTAGAGAGAAAAGACGGAGGTGAGTACTCCTTGGTGATCGTGGAATCGCCTGCCAAGTGTCGCAAGATTGAAGAGTTTTTGGGGCCAGGCTACAGATGTGTAGCAAGTATGGGTCATTTCCGTGAGATCGCATCGTTATCCGATATTAATATAGACGAGGAGGCTGGGGCGCTGGCCATCAAGTACACCAACTTAAAGACCGCACCGATGCGTAAAGCAATTTCAACAATGAAGTCAGAGGCGGCGCAAGCATCCGAGGTAATTATCGCAACGGACGACGACCGCGAGGGCGAGGCCATCGGGTGGCACGTCTGTTCTCTCTTGAAACTGAACGTGGCTACCACGCGTCGCGCGATATTCCACGAGATCACACAGGATGCAGTGGTCACTGGGGTAGAACGGTCGGTTGATACGCGACTCAATATGAGCATTGTAGAGGCTCAGAAAGCCCGACAGGTTATTGATATGAGTATTGGGTACGGCGTGAGCCCCGCTCTGTGGGCCAGTGGTATTTCGGGACCAGGGAAAAAAAAGGGGCCGTCACTTTCGGCGGGTCGATGTCAGACACCGAGCCTGCGCCTCGTGATCGATGAGAGTGAAGCCTCTCAGAACAGCGCGGATACGTCGGTCACATTCAAGGTACATGGCCTCTTCACTGGTAAGAATATTCGGTTCGACTTAACGCATTCGTTTGATACCAAAGAAGAATCAATATTAATATCATTCCTTGACACTACGCTCACACACGTCCACAAACTGCTCCCGTCTCCACCACAAAAGGTCAGCATTCGTGCGGCACCGAAACCGCTGACCACATCGAGGCTGCAGCAATCATCTAGCAATACTTTCTCTCTATCACCCAAACAAACAATGTCATCCTGTCAGAGGTTGTATGAATCTGGATTCATTACATACATGCGCACAGATGTGTCTGCTTATAGTGCGGAGTTCGTGGATGCCACAAAACGATACATCGAACAGACGTTCAATGACGTGCGCTACGTGTCGCAAACGGTGGATACGCTCGTGTCATCGGGTGCGGGTGCTCACGAGAGTATTCGCCCGACCTCAGCGCGCTTGCGCGCGTTACCATCCACGGTGACCGATGCATATGACCGTAAGGTATATGGGCTCATTTGGGAAACGGCGATCGGTAGTTGCATGGCGCCTGCGGAGTACAATCGGTTGGTAGTACGAGTGAATGCGCCTGAGCACGATTATCATTATGAGGCGACAACAGAGTCGCCAATATTTCTGGGTTGGGAAATCCTTCATCCAAGAGCGAAGGAGACCGTGAATAAGGAGGCGCGCGAGTACGCGTATCTGGAGGCGTTGTCCAGATCGACTTTCCCCGATACGGTTCCGTATACTTTCGTGCGTGCGGTGGGTACGCCAACGGCTCCACGACCCTTACCGACCGAGGCGCGCCTCGTACGGTTATTAGAGGAGCGTGGTATCGGGCGTCCATCTACCTTCTCAAGTCTAGTGGAGAAGATCCAAGACCGCGGGTACGTGAAGCGCGGCAATGTAGCAGGTACATCTGTAGAATGTGAGACATATGAGGTCATTTCTGGTTCAAATGACATCACAGTCGAGGTCAACGAACGCATCATCGGTGCCGAGAAGAACAAAATGTTGGTACAGCCACTGGGTCTGGATGTGTCCGAATACTTGCAGACCCATTTCGTAGGGCTGTTTGCGTATGACTACACCAGTGCTATGGAAACGCAGTTGGAGGCGATCGCGTTGGGCGATTCAGGCTCAAAAAGTTCAGTCGCGCTCTGCGCGGAAGTACGAAGGACCGTCGCCGCCGCCGTAGAGGCGGCACCAAAGGCACCACCTGTAGTAGTATCAGAGGATGTTGAAACTGAAACAGAAACAAAGCCAGGATGGGAGTACGACGGTTTGCCAGTGATGGTCAAGCTGGGTCGGTTCGGGTTGTTCGCGCGGTGGGGTGAGAACAACGTGAAGCTCCCTTTTGGGAACCGTCCTCGCGATAACATACGGTACGACGAGGTGGTCGATGTACTGAAAAAATGGCCTGGTAAGCATTCATGTAATTATACGAAACCTGGTGGTCAGTACAAGAAGTACTACGGTAAAAAATGAATCATCTTCGTGTGATTACCAATACACTTTTCTCGCATCAAATGTATGAAAAATAGCAGTGTTCTTGATATATGGCACCAACTTGGCCATGATTTTGGTCATAGTGTATCCAATTAATATTCCGATAACGCAGCCAACAACAACCTGTTTTGATGTATGGTTTAAGTACGCTACGCGCTGGATACTTGTGATGATTGCGACCCCCATAAACAGTAGGGTGATATACATATTTCTAAAGGTGAAGTACATGAAACTTGTGTAAAACCATACATTCTGTGAATGTCCCGATGGCATTCCGTACGACTGTGTTCCGAGTTCGGATGCACTTCTTTTTTTTTCAGTAAGATCCGACGACACGTAGTGGTATGTTCGTGATGGACGCGGCTCTTTGATAATCTTCTTCAGTGTCGAGTTTATGATATAATTTATGGACGATCCTAGTATAATACCAATAATGACCATTTTATGGGACATTGATACGATAAGTGATAATACCATTAGAATTCTTGGACCGAAGTAGCCGATGCGCACGAGAACTGGGTGCATAGTATGTATGGCGGGCATATACACTATGTGTCGATAAAAATGATATATGTGATAGATGGAGTTGTGGACCTAACTACCGTGTATAATATCTAATATTAGATATTCATTTGGAATATAAGAATTACATATTTGTCTATGTCCTATTTTAAACCTCCCAGAAAACATAAAATTATTTTTGAATGTATTACTATTTATGTATGATGCTATCTTATTTAAATCGCATTTTTTTTTTGGTTTAAGCATTATTAATCCACCACCGAAATAATTAACTTTACCTACAAATGATACATTTGGTTTCCGTGTTAAATTATAAATGTAAATACAATCTTTACCAAGATTAGTGCGTATGGTAGTAATATTTCTTGGAGCTCCCCATTCAAACCAGTTCTTTTCATTAAACTTTCGTATTCCTCTTTCAATAAGTTCTTTTTTGTTGTGTGATAAATGTGTATTAATTTTATCATTTTCACAAGGGTAGTTTTCAATATAAATATATTTATCAACTTTATCTTCGCCGTTTACTACTTCAATGTTACCAAGTTCTTCATTTTTATAAACTCCTTCTTTTCCACTAACAAGACCAACATAAACGTCAAAGTAGTCCTGAAACATTACACTATTATTATTTTCTTCTTCTCCAAATGTAATCAATCCATTGCTGTTTGTAATATACAGCATGTTGTCGTTATATAATACTTTTTTGTCAGCTAAACTATTTTTACAATATCTAAACACAATAACATCAATAGATGCATTCTCAAACATTTTTTCATTATGAGGATGGAATAAATGAGTAAATGTTCCAGTTGTCATCATAAGATTCAATAATGTTGAAGCACATGTTAATTTAAGGAAATCAGACGGAACAATAAATATCAGCTCGCCATTATCGTCAAGTAAATTATAACATTTTTCTATAAAATCAATATATAAGTTCCCCTTTTTAGTTCTAACGTAAGGTGGATTTCCAACTATTGTTTTGTATGTTTTTATAATTGTTTGTTTCATAAAATCACCATAAATAACCTTATCTTTTTGTATTTGATCCAATAAAGTAATATTTGTATCAATCTCATACATATCAAATGTTATACTTGGTATTTTATTTGTAATAAATGTAATCAAGTCACCTTGTCCCATAGATGGTTCTAAAATATTAGACGGACTATTTAAGATAAACTCAAATACCTTTTCTTTGAGTTCATTATGGGTTGTAAAATATTGCCCTAAATTATGTTTCGTTGTCATATTTGGTATTGTTGGTATGTCTGTATATTCTAATTCTTTGGAAATAAATGAATCAAATTTGTGTCGATGTACTATTTTTACATGAGGGTATACTATAACATCGGTAACTTACTATGAATACTACTGGGACATTAGAAAGCACCTTTCTAGAAAAAGCCCGAAAAGCTAGAGAGGCCAGAAAACAGGCCATGGAGGCCAGAAAACAGGCCATGGACGTCAAAGTCAACACCCTCGGCAGTGAGGAAAAAGAAGGTAGCGCAATACCAACACAGACAACTGGGCCACGCACAACGACATTGTCCCATCCAAGTAATCCCAATAATAGTGTTACTAGTCGTAGTCTTGGTCTTGGTATTGGTGTTGGAAGTCAGTTCCCTAATCAGGTGAGAAGAATGAGGAGTCTTGGCGGTCGTCGCACCAGACGTCGTGTCGCTAGGAGACACATGAAACGTACCAAGAGGAAGACTAGAACTAAGAAGTCTAAGAGATCTAGATCTAGACGTCACGCACCCAGAAGAAGGTAGGTTAATATAGTAGTATTAGTAGTTACATGTCCCACTTTATCAAAAATTTGTAAAGTCAAGACCTACTCAGCTTTTTGAAAAAAGGACATTTATTTTTGTCCTTTTTTCAAAATCCGAATTGGTTTCGAGTTTTCGATGAAAATTTATAGTTATGGTAACAAACCGTGTTTTCATCTTTTGGTTTGTTAGCATAAGAAATTATTTAACTGAAATTAGCAGACTTTCAATTTTTATAATGTATGGGGGTATTATAGAACATTTAGACTTATGAAATCAAGAGAAAAAACCCCAACCCAAGTATGTGTAGATTGTGACTTCTCATGCAGCAATCTTAAGGATTATGGCAGACATATACTGACACGCAAACACCTTCTTAGAACGGGGTCTGGAGAATTACCCCTCCATATTTCAAAAAAGTCGTTCGTATGTGACACATGTCAGTATAAATGCAGTAGTAATAGTGAGCTCGTCCGACATTTATCCACTGCAAAGCATATGAATCAGGATCACATAGAACCGTTCAATAAATCAACAGATTTTACCCCTCCACAAAAACACACCTGTGTATGCGGCAAAGAATATGCGCATCGGAACTCATTATGGTATCATATGAAAAAATGTAAAAACCCCTTGTCCAATGACATAAATGTGTTACCGACCAATCATATCATATTCCACTCAGCTGCACCAGTCGCGCCAGAAAACGGTCCCGATAACACAGTGTTGTTTTTTCAATCTCTCATCACCGCGCAAGCGGAAGCGCATGCTGAACAGATGTCGTCGCTCCTCGGTGCCCAGGCATCGGCGCACGCGGAACAGATGTCATTACTGATCAAAACCCAATCTCAATCACATACACAGACGATGAAACATAGCGATGCACAGGTTGCGGCACATGCGGAACAGACGCGTCTTCTCGTCGAAGCTATTAGTCTGAAAGGTCCACAAACTATCATGAACAATACCACCATGAACAACCAGTTCAACTTGAACGTATTTCTCAACGAGGATTGTAAGAATGCGTACACGCTCAAGGAGGTTGTGGAGTCAATCGTATGTACGGTGGACGACTTGGATCGCATGTGTAAAGACGGGTACGCTGCCACAGTCATTCGTAAGATTCTTGAATCTATGCAAGACATGTCCATCACAGAGAGACCTATTCACTGTACGGATCTGCATCGCAACACAGTGTGTATCAAGGATGAGACGGGTTGGGTAAAAGGTGAGGCAGCCACCATACAGCTGAACAACTCTGTGTTCTTCGTGGGAAAAAGGCTGAACGTCGCGGTCGGTGACTGGCGAGAGGCGTACCCAGACCATCACAAAGGCACCGAGTCGCGGCGCAAACAGTACCATGGAATCGTCAATGAGGTGTTGAAGTCAATCGATCATAAGCTGGAAGCGCGGATCGCAGGGATCGTGTGTCGTAGCATCATATTGGACCGCAAAACCGCGACCACGATATGACTAACGAATGTATTTCTGTAATATGATATATCTGGATACAGATATCATATGACAGCTAGTGGAGCAAATGATTAAGCAGGCGAAACGAATCTATTTGGTACTCTGAGTTGGTTGTTCTGACATATAAATCTCAGTGTAAAGTCAAATGGGACCGAACCAAAGTCGGGCAATCTCCCATCGTGGTACCGTATCTTTACATTGATTCGTTTCATTCGACGAAGTGGTGGCGCGAATATCTTGTGCTCTCCCAACCCAGACCTATACTGCATGTCAATGTTTGACAGTATTGCTCGTTTAGAGAAGATAGATTTGATGATTCCTGTGCTAGTACCTGTCGTTACAGCGTATGCATCATTGTTGAATGGTAGTAGTTCATCTACTATATTTAGTCCATCGATCTCTAGATAGTAATACACCTCACTAGATAAGTTCAGTTGCCCACATGGAGTCAATACATGTATGGTTGCATCAGCGAGTCCAGGTGTGGTTGCATGATGGAATGGGTTATATGATAAAGGGTGCGTATTCTTGTCGTAATAGTAGAAGGTTGGGAGTGGTCCTGTTACTGTGTAAGGAACTGTATATTCCTTCCCACTAAATCCCATATAGACGGGTAGCCCCCAATTCACATGGTCTGGCCTTCCTGATGCACTAAATACACATTCTCTATCACACCCCTCTCTATTTGATGGACGATGTCTGACCCCTGCAGCATCGAGAGCGTCCATAGAATAATAATGTACAAAGTCACATATCACTGCAAAGTCAGAGACATTATTCTCAAATACAATCTTATTCTGGATTTCATCATAGAACAGCTTAAAGTATTCGTATCCCCCTGAATGAAGAATTAATTCGGTCACATACTTCTGTATGAAAGTATCTGTGTTGTTTGTCTGTGTTGGATCATTGTGTAGAGACTTGTATGTACCATCTCCCATATGTAAGTCGGTGATCCATTCGACCGTTGGAATGACCAGGATGGGTGGAGAGTTGAGAGCGCTTGTATTTACGTTTGTCTGTCGGCTCAATTCAATAGGTTGTATAGGAGAGTTGTCTTCTGGGATAGGAATATTCGTTCCAAATATGGCGTTGTGTGCCTCTGCCGCGTCTGCGTATGAGCTGTATCGCGGATTGACCATCACAGAGTGTCCTTCCGTGGTTAGAACATGGGTAGCAACGTACGTGTAATCTCCCCATCGGTAAGTGGACGGGTCGTCACTATAGAACTCTGTGATAGCCTCTGTTACTACTTGGTTCATTCGGTTTTGGACCTCCAGTAGAAGTTGTGAATGTGTATAGTTACCATCGGCGATACGAATGCGATGATAGTTATTAGTGGCAATATCCTGCATAGTGAATATATACATCATGATTTCTGCGACTGTATTACTTGTTGTAGAGTTGGGTAAGTGCATTGACTTGAGACGAAATACCAAATCAACATTGTTCTGATCCAACGTGAAGTCTATAGAAACATTGGGAAAGAATGAATGATGTAAGCTCACGCCATGTATATTCGTGTATTCTTGTGGAAGATCAACCGAGAATGTATTTGAGTTGGGATACTTTACTATGTTTCTATCCACGGATGAGATAGATGCGAAGTAATTGTCTACGTTAGAATCGGTTGCGGGACCCTTAACCGCTGGCGACGGCGGGGGTATGATAGGATGATTACTTGTCGCGTACATGTTGTCGCTATACACTCACATCACATAATATTTATATGTGTACACTGTATATCATGGATAATACGAATATAAATGCAGACACTGCGACGGATAATGTAGCCGCTATATCCATTGGAAAAATATTTAATACGTTTACTACCTCGTTCATGTTTGCTGGATTCATTATCATTATGGGGTGTGTAGGCGAAGTCAGTCGAAACAGTCTATGGGGTCTAATGGTTGGGTACATCTTCATTATCACGGGGATGCTCATGTTCACATCGAACGTTATCCAGAAATTAACAAAGTCGACGAACGTTGCTGCTAAATCATTGTTTTCCACACTGGTTACCATTGGACCTCTTGTGGTGTTTATGTTGATACTCAGTAGTGTCATCTACTTGGTGGGAAAACATTTTGAAATCATTGCAAATGGGCAGGTGAGTGAGTCATTCTCTGGTATGATGAACATAATGACGATTATAATCGCATTGACGCTATATATGATCAATAAGGCAACCACGACTAAAGAGTACATAAAAACACAAGCGATTGACGAGGTGGCTGGTATGAGTATATATGCTATGAACCTACTCGCTATTGTCTTACTGAAGACCATGTATATAATATTGACGTTTTACACCACAGATGGATTCACAACTAGTATGATGGTATAGGAATCAAAACCATTTACTTACTCTACTAATACAATACCCACTGGACGATGTTCATATATTTGTGGTCACTCGTGAGAACTTGTATGTAATTCCGTAAGTAGTTGATGTCGACCATATACCCGATATTTTCAATATAAATCGTATTGGAGTTGACGATGATTGTCTTGTTGGTGTAGTACAAACCGTATATGTGTCTGTTGTGATTGGTTTGTTGTTGGTATTGTTGGTTGAACCGCCTGCCCCCGCACTTACGTATTTCCTCGATCCGTTCGTCTTCTCATGTTCCAATGTATTGGGCAACAAGAAGAACTTGAAATTATTTTGTGCGAATTGTTCTCGTAATTTGTACTGAGGCGTTTTGCCTGACCCATCAAGAACCGAAAGAATATTGCGTTCAATTGTACATATCGCTTGTATCACAGATGTGTCTGATTCCATTCCATCATGTCTTGTTCCTCCTGTCCCCCCAGTCCCAGACACAAACTGAAGTTTGAACTTCGATGGGTATATCTCTGTGACCCCCCCATACATTTCAAATGTCAAATATATACCATTCATGCTGTCGGATTCCTGAGAGTATATAATTCGTGAAAACAATCCTCCAGGCATGACCTTATTTTTAATAGATTTGCATAGGTAAATGTTCTCGGCCTTAAACCTTTGTATTTTCATTGCGGCAATCATCCCTGCTTATATAGGTTAAGTATTAGGTCCTTTACAATACTATTGGTTTGTGTTTATACTATACTGACGATGGTCAATCATATAGTAACCAATCAATTGTTCGTAAATAAAAACGAAAGAATGTAAAGGGGTGTTGTGATATATGGTACGACACTACGTATTGTATTTGTTCTCTCTATGAAGTTCTTTGAAACCCATTTTGAGGAGTATGTGACAACGTCCGCGAAGCATAACTTTCACCCCCGACTAAAGATTATGTACGACAAGTTTCCAGTACAGTTAACCGATATGAAACATATCATCCTATATGGTCCGCCAGGGACAGGAAAGTATACGCAGGCTCTTACTATAATCAACAAGTACAGTCCTAGTGGGCTAAAATATGAGAAAAAGACGATCGTCAGCTACAACAACGGGAAGCACCAATACGTGTGCAAGATCAGTGATATCCATTACGAGGTTGATATGTCGTTATTGGGATGCAATTCTAAGACATTATGGCATGAGATACATGCACAGATCACTGACATTGTAGGTGGAACACTTCACAAGACTGGGGTCATACTATGCAAGAATATGCACGTAGTTAGCAACGACCTACTAGACGTGATGTACAGTTATATGCAGAACAATTGTATGATGAATCCAATTCAATTGAAGTATATGTTCATTGCCGAAAGTGTATGCTTTCTTCCCGACAGTATTATCAAATGTTGTGAGTTGATCTCTATAAACAGACCGCGCAGTGTCATGGTGGGATCCTCTAGAGTCGACCTGCA
>JGI24917J38488_100209_pt1 | contig 28357 bp, 25 predicted proteins | sample LinPfosmplate5_FD_38488 | JGI IMG/M metagenome (IMG submission 38488)
CACAGAATAGCACAACGATGGCTCTGATTGGTTAGGTTGAGCCATCAATATGGCGCTGAGACGGGCTCCACACAAAAGAGTTTGCAAAGGTGGGAGAAAAACGCGTGGCTTGGTTGGAATTCGAGAACAAGACAGTGCTGGTGGTTGGCGGTTCCAGCGGGATTGGTAATGGCATCGCGCACGGATTTGCCGATCTTGGCGCCGATGTGCATGTCTGGGGCACCCGCGCCAATACCGGCGATTACGAGGGTGAGGAAGGCTCGGACATGACCGGGCTGACCTATACACAGGTCGATGCCTCGGACGACGAGCAGGTCGCGAACGCACCGGTTGGTTTCGACAAGCTCGACGTGTTGGTTCTGTCCCAGGGCCTGGTGCTCTACAAGCGCGAGGAATTCTCGATCGAAGGGTTTCGCAAGGTCGTCGACGTCAATCTCAACAGCGTCATGGCCTGTTGCGGCCGGTTCCACGAGATGCTGAAGGCTACCGAGGGCTCGATCACCGTGGTCAGTTCCGTCGCCGCCTTCGCCGCCACCAAGGGTAACCCCGCCTATAACGCGTCCAAGACTGGAACCCTGGGGCTCGTTCGGACCCTGGCCCAGGCCTGGGCGCGTGATGGAATTCGGGTGAACGGTCTGGCGCCGGGACTGGTCGATACAAAGATGACCAAGATCACCACCGCCAATCCGGAACGCCTGGCCGAGCGCCTGAAGGGCATTCCGGCCGGTCGCCTCGGCACGCCTGGCGACATGGCTGGCGTGGCGCTGTTCCTGGCCTCACCGATGGCCGCCTATGTCACTGGGCATACGATCGCGGTTGATGGAGGGCGAACCCTTTAGGAGCGCGTACGATGTCTGGTTCAACGGAGCCTAGGATTGACTATGTCGAGACCGGTGAGGGGCCGGTGGTTGTGTTCGTTCCAGGCTCGATCGGTACTCCCGCGATCTGGAAGGGCATTCAGAAACGGCTGCCCGGGGGCTATGGGATTGTCTCCACGAGCCTGTGTGGCTACGGCGGGACCGAGGAGGCCCGGACGCTGGATGACGCGTCGGTCGCGCATCAGGTGCGGGTGATTAAATTTGTCGCCGAAAAAACCGGCGGACCAATTCACCTGGTCGGTCATTCCTTCGGCGGCACGATTTGCCTCGCGGCGGCGCTTTACGGAGACCTGGACATCGCCAGTATCGCGACCTTTGAAGCCAACCCGCTGGCGATGATTAAGGAGCGTGCCCCCGCGCTGTACGACTCCACGCGGGAGATGAGCCAGGCATTCGAGGCCGCCTATGATGCCGGCGAGGCGGATGCTTCGGGGCGGATCATCGATTTCTGGGGCGGGGTGGGTTCTTTCGCCGCTTTTCCCGATGTGGTGAAGGATTATTGCCGGGCCACGACCTTCGCGAATGTCTTGGACTGGCGTGGTGCGTTCCAATTCAACGCGGTGGCCGCCGATTATGCCGGGTTGGAAATGCCGATACTGCTGGTCCGTGGCGCCGAGGCCTGCCCCGAGATGGTAGTGATCACCGAGGCCTTGGGCTCCAGTTTGCCGGATGTGACGCCCGCCGTGGTCGAGGGCGCGAGCCATTTTCTGATCACCACCCATGCCGAAGAGTGCGCGGGGCTGTTGGCTGGATTTCTAGACGGTCTCGATACCCCGTCCTGATTTCGTTCCGTGTTCTTGGGTCTTTGCGCCGCGTAAGTTGGCGCCAGGGGTCAATTTGGACGATCGATCCTAATATTATATTGGATCATGGCCCGTTCCGCTTCGGTTTTGATTAGCGGGACGCCGTGATAAGCATCTCCCATATTGAGGAACAGGATTCCCGAATTGTCGCGATAGGGAACGTTTTTCACGGGTGTATAATCCTCGAAATCCCCATGCAGCCCATTATCGAGCGTCCAACCCGGTTGCTTTTTTCGATAAAGATGCGTGCCCAGGTCTTCCTGCCCCAATTTGAGGGGAATGTAGAATAGACCGGTAATAAACCGCGAATGGACATCCTTGTGAGGCCCAAGGCTGTAATTGTGTCGATCCTTTGTGATCCTGGCGTCGGACCGCAATTCGAAACCAGCGTCCTTGACCATGGACCATAGTTTTCCAGCATTGAGACGCCAAATCACCCAGGTCATATAATCGGCGCGCTCAAGGATACGGGCTATCTTGGACCAGGGATCTCCGGCATCGGTGCTGGGAAGAAAAATGTTTCCGCGATCTGGATAGTGGTTCGTGCTCCACGATACCGCCGCGTCGCTCACTTGCCGTTTCAGCCGATGATACTCTTCCCATGGCAATATTTTATCGAGAACCACATGATCAAATGGAGTGCTGATGGGTGTCACTGCCTCCAGATGGCGGGTCATTTTACTCAGTAGTGAATTGTTGCCTCCCAAATCACGCTCTGGCGGATCTTCGCGGGATAGGCCATGGACCAGATAGTACTCGTTGAGGTTCTGGTACAGGTCGACGAGTTTTCTGGTTTCCAGCAAATCCTCTCGTTCTGGGCTTTGCCAAAAGGCGTCATGGACGGGAGGGCAGGACGCAAGGAATTGCTTTAGTTGACCGGCTTTGGAACTATTTCGGAGCCAATGAGCTTTGAAGTCGTCATCGATATTTTTCAGAATGTTTGACCGGGCGGCGTCCGGCATCGAGTCCGCTCTCAGACATTTAATCAACATTGCCAAGGCGTCCCTATTACATCCGCCAAGGCAGCGCGCGCGTTTGAACCAGTTAACCTGGTCTTCGATCGAGAGGGTAGCCATGCCTCGAGTGAATTTCGCGCTATTCCCAAACTCATTCGGAGCAAAGACTATCGCTTGCCGTAATGCGTGGTTCGCGGCGGCGTTTTTGTGCTGGATTTGCAATATCTGTACGCGTAACTGAAGGATATCCAGAGTAGCTTCGCCATTGGTGAGGAGTCGCTCTACGACGCCGAGGGCGAAATCTCCTTCGCCTGTTCGCATTAGAGAGAAGGCAAGGATTAAGCCGCCTTGGGCGCTATGCACGGCAACACCCACGTGGGGACGGAGCAAACTCACCACACTCTGGAATTGGCCGTTGGAGTAGGCGGTCGCGGCGGCTCGTGCCGCATGCGTATAGTTTAGAGCCGCGCCCATTTTCTCATCTCTATCGTGGATTTCCTGAACCTTGTCGAAGATGTAGACGCCGGTCAATCCGGGACAAGCATCGCCGGGAAGATATCGTTAGCCTTGACGTAAGCGGCTGGTCGACGCCTGGTCTCAAAAAACTAGGGCTGCCCGAAGACAGCCCTAGTTTAGGGGAGTGAGAGACCCATCGAACAATCGACGGGGTAGAGAATTCTTATGGAAGAAGCGCAGGCTTCCGTAACGCGTTTGGTGCTTAGTGCAGGGTCGCGACTTTCGGGCGGATCGCCGAGAGGTACGCTTGGGCCATCGCCTGGTGATGATCGTGGACACTGTCGAGATAGCAGCGCGCCTGATGGGTGTCTTGCATGGGGCCGCCATCATCCAGCTGTTCGAGAATACAGGTCGTGCCGATGTCGGAAAGACTGTCGTATTCTTCATCGGTGAGCGTCGGCACGGTCGCCAGGAAATTGTCGGCGAAACTTCCCGCGAAACGCTTGATCGCACGGCGGTGAAGGTGCCATGGCAAGGTTCTGAGATGGGCCGCCCATTCCCGGATGGCTTCCTGGATCTCCTCGGGGAGTTGAACGGTCATCTGGACGTGCATTTCGGTCAGGTTGCCATTGGCCGGATTAGGCAGGCGCTTGGTATACTCAGCCCCCTCATGGCGGACATCGGCAGACATGACCCAGTCGTCCGCGTCGATGGGGGCGAGACCAGCGCGAGGCTTGATTTCAAAGGTTTCGAATTCCGACATTTCTCTTCTCCCGGTGGCTGCCCGTTGGTCGGGCGGCTTCGACGAGAAGGTTTGCACGCCGGGTGCCAAGTATAGGCAATGATCAAAAATGGCGTCTCTAACAAAGTAGAATAATTGCCAACATACTGGTAAGTATGGATAAAATTGCCATGGCTGACGGCGAAACGACAGAATTTCTCCGAATTTGGGGATTTGCCCCCGCCGCTCTCGGCAGGAGTTGCCCGGCAAGGTACCCGGCAGGAAATTCAGGTCGAGATGTTGAGATAGCTGTCGTTTGGCGCTAATGGCATGGACGCCGTCCCCGCCGCTTGGTTCTTTGTGGAGCAGGCCGCCAGTAAGCCCGGACGCGAGACCGGTGGATCGGAAAGTCACGCCATGGTCTTGCCGATAAGGGGGCGGATTGGCAGAGTGCCGATATGTCCGTCACACCCAAACCATTAACCGCGGAAGAGTTGTCGGGCCTGAGCCGCAAGGCGGATGCTCCGGGAGTGTTGCGCTTATCCGTCCATCTAGCGGTGCTGGGGGTGACGGGAACTCTAATCCTGACCGCGAGTTCCAGTCTTCTGACGGCAATCGCGCTGCTGGCGCATGGTGTCGTGATGACGTTTCTGTTCGCGCCGCTGCATGAGAGCGTCCATCGCTCGGCCTTTCGATCCCGATGGTTGAACCGTTTGGCGGGATGGCTTGGCGGCGCGGTTTTGATCCTGCCGCCACGGTATTTCGGTCATTTTCACATCGCCCATCACCGCCATACCCAAGACCCGGATCGCGATCCGGAATTGCTGACCCCCAAGCCGCGCGGTTGGGTCGGCTATCTCTGGATCTTGACGGGGATTGAATACTGGTATCGGGCGATCAGTGGTCTAGCGTCGCGCGCGATTGGGAAGGTGCCAATGGATTTTGTTCCCGCGCGCCAACGGGCCAGGGTGGTGCTTGAATCTCGTTTATTCCTTGGTGGCTATCTATTGGCGGTGGCCACGTCGATAGTGTTGCGAGTCGATTGGCTGTTGTGGCTCTGGGTCGTGCCGGCGTTGTTGGGACAACCGTTTCTGCGAGCCTATCTGCTCGCGGAGCATTGGGGGTGCCCGGCTATCCGGGACATGTGGCGAAATACCCGATCAACGGTTTCCAATCCGTTGGTACGGTTCTTCGCATGGAATATGCCTTATCATGCCGAGCATCACGCCCATGCGAGTGTTCCATTTCACGCTCTGCCGGCGCTTTCGCGGCGGATGGCGGCGGTGCGGCGGGTTGTCTCGCCGGGCTATGTCGGATTTCATGCTCGGCAGGTGCCGGACCTAATTCGACGAGCCGACGGATTGTAGTGGAGCTTTGGATGCCACGCGGTACAAGAGTGCTGACCGGCCTAATACTAGGTGTGATTCTAGGAATTGTTTTCGCTTGCTCCCAGTCGGACATTGATGAGGTGATCGCTAGCCTGAGCCCGGCGGATAAATCCTGGGTTCGAGACGCTTTACTGCATGATGGCTTGATCCGAAAACATGATGGGACGGCGGAGGTCGCGGTAACCGGCCATTACGCTCCCCGTCATATCGAAATTCTGAACAACGTCGCGGTTGAACTCGGGGAGGTTTTGGGTTCGCCGGTTTTGGAACTTGGCGAGGCGAAACCGGTTACTCCCAAGCCTCCGGAAAATTGGCCAGAACCGGATAAGGTGGGGCTCCTTATTGTCTCGCCGGTCCCGTTCAGTATCCAGATCATGAACTATTTGACCGTCATCGAGACTCATCTGAAGAACTGGTTCCATGCCAGCTACAAGATGCAGACAACTGTCAATCACCTGCTGCGCAAGCCAATCCAGACATGCCGCGGCGAAATCGATCTTCGCTCGGACGGCCAGCCGTTCATTCTCGTCATGGATAACTCGACGCTATTCGAAGGTACCGAGGATTCCGAGGCGATATTGGCGCGTTGCGCCGTCGAGTTGTATCTCGGTGTTCTAGGATGGGATATTTCCAGAGCGAGACCATATCCGGACGGACTGGACAGCGCTGCTGTCAACCAAGCGCTCGGGCGCTATCTGGCCGGTGAATCGGGCCTGCCATTGTCCCCGAAAGCCGTGGCAGCGCTGCGAATTCTCTACTCTGACCAATTGGAAAATGGCGACGATGCCACACGGTTGGATGAAGTTCTCGGACCGTAGGTCTGCGGATCTCGTGTCTCAACCATGATGATCGGCGGACGCCGCCGCTCTGGCGTTTGACCCCCTAGACCGGCTGTGCAAAGTTCGGCTCAACGTTGAATTCAAGAGCCCGCCGAGGCTCGACTATGACATTCCTTGGAGGAAGACATGACCGAAGCTTATGTTTGTGACGCGGTACGCACGCCGATTGGCCGCTATGGCGGCGCGCTTTCCAAGGTTCGCGCCGACGACCTGGCGGCGATCCCGCTGGCCGAGCTGATGAAGCGTAATCCCGACATGGACTGGAGCCAGATCGACGACGTCTATTATGGCTGTGTCAATCAGGCCGGCGAGGACAACCGCAATGTCGCGCGCATGGCGCTGTTGCTGGCGGGGATTTCGCCAGAAGTGCCGGGCGCCACGGTGAACCGTCTCTGCGCCTCGGGCATGGAAGCGGTCAACGCCGCCGCCCGCGCGATCCGTTCCGAGGAAGGCTCGCTGTATATCGCTGGCGGCTCCGAGAGCATGAGCCGCGCTCCCTTCGTGATGGCCAAGGCCGAGACCGCGTTTGCCCGCACCTCCGAGGTCTATGACACCACCATCGGCTGGCGTTTCGTGAATCCGAAAATGGAATCCCAGTACGGCTCGGACTCAATGCCCGAGACTGGCGAGAACGTGGCCGAGAAATATCAGGTTCGCCGCGAGGACCAGGACGCCTTCGCGTTACGCAGTCAGCAAAAGGCCGGCAAGGCGATCGATAGTGGCCGGATGGCCAAGGAAATCGTTTCCGTCGAGATCAAGGGCCGCAAGGGCGCCGTGACGGTGGTCGACACCGACGAGCATCCACGTCCCGAGACCACGATGGAGGGATTGGCTAAACTGGTGACCCCGTTCCGCAAGGAAGGTGGCAGTGTCACCGCCGGCAACGCCAGCGGCGTCAATGACGGCTCGGCGGCGATGATTATCGCCAGCGAGGAGGCCGCCAAGAAGCACAGTCTTCGGATTCGCGCCCGCGTCGTCTCTTGCGCCACGGCCGGTGTAGAGCCCCGCGTCATGGGTATCGGCCCGGCGCCGGCTTCGCAGAAAGTTCTGGAGCGCGCCGGTCTGACCATCGCCGACATGGATGTGATCGAGTTGAACGAGGCCTTCGCCAGTCAGGCGCTGGCCACCATGCGTGAGCTTGGTCTGGCCGATGACGATCCCCGGGTGAACCCGAATGGCGGCGCCATCGCTTTTGGCCACCCCCTCGGTGCTTCGGGCGCGCGTCTGATCATGACGGCGGCTCAGGAGCTTGAGGATACCGGTGGGCGTTACGCGCTCTGCACCATGTGCATCGGTGTCGGCCAAGGCATGGCCACGATTATCGAGCGGGTCTGACGCCCGGGGTTTGACGCAGGCGATGGGGCGGAGCGTAAAGTTCCGTCGCCCTGGCGAAAGCCAGGGCTTGAAACGTCATACTTGGTTGCTGGTTGTACGGGCAGGCTCTTCGAAACGGGCTTGGATGCTTTAGACATCCCGGCAATAACCCTGGCTTTCGCCAGGGTGACGGATATGGATGAGGGTTTTGTGGTCCTTAGCCACTAGAGGGTGTTGGGATCTTCAGGGCATAATATTCGTGGGACTAACTTAGGACGGGAAATTGCATGACCGGAAGCTTTGACGCGGGGCGCGACGATCTGATCGTTGGTGTCATCGGTGCCGGGGCCATGGGCCAAGGCATCGTGCAGGTGTCGTTGCAGGGCGGTATGTCGGTGGTATTGTTCGACGCCAAGTCAGGCGGCGCCGCCGCTGGGGCGGCACTGGTTGAGCAACGTCTGGACCGCTCGGCCGAGCGGGGGCGGCTGGAAGCGGACGCGGTCGCCGGGATGAAGAACAAGCTGACGGTGGTTGAAGACCTCTCGGGCTTCGCGGGGTGCCACGCCGTTGTCGAGGCGGTGTTCGAGGATCTGGACGTCAAGCACGCGGTCTATACCGAGCTAGAAAAGCACGTCTCCGCCGACTGCATCATCGCGTCAAACACCTCATCTCTACCGATCAGTTCGCTTGGCCGGCCCTGCGAACATCAGAACCGTTTCGCGGGCTTTCACTTCTTCAACCCGGTGCCGCTGATGCGCCTGGTCGAGGTGATCCGCGGTTCCTCCACCGAGGATTGGGTGGTCGAGGGTTTGGTGAAACTGGGCGAACGTATGGGACGCACGCCGGTGGTGGTGCGCGACCATCCTGGTTTTTTGGTCAATACCGGCGGTCGGGCCTTTACCACCGAAGCGCTGCATATCCTGCACGAGGGGGTCGCGGTCCAGGCCCAGGTCGATGCGGTAATGCGAGATTGCGCGCATTTCCGCATGGGACCGTTCGAGTTGATGGATCTGACGGGGGTCGACGTGAACTACCCGGCTTCTCTGATCATGCATCAGCAAAACTCCTACGATCCACGTATCCGCACCGTGCCGTTCCACAAATTCTTGCATGACGCCGGACGCTTTGGCCGTAAGACCGGTCACGGTAACTATCGTTATGACGAGGCCGGCAAAATGATCGATCCGCCGAGTCCGGATCACGTCACCGACGCGGTGCCCGCCGAACGGGTTTTCGTCGCCGAGGGGGCGGAGATCTTCTCGGATTTGCTCGCCGGATGTGCTTTATCCGAGACCGATGATGGCGAGAGCCCGATCGTCGCGGCGTTGTATGGTGAGGATGCCTCCACCTTCGCGGCGCGCCGCAGTCTGGACCATACGCGATTGGTGGCGATCGATCCGACTGGCGATCTGTCCAAGCGGGCGACGATCATGACCCCGCCCGGCGCTGATCTGGCGGCTCGGGACGCGGTGGCCGCCAGGCTGAACGCTAATGGCCGCGCCGTGGTGGCGATTAAGGACTCTCCGGGTTTCATCGCTCAGCGCATGCGGGCGATGATCGGTAATCTTGGCTGTGAGATGGTGCAAATCGAGCTCGCGACGCCCGACGACATTGATCTCGCCATGCGGCTTGGTCTGAACTATCCGCTGGGGCCGCTGGAGATCATCGACGATTTAGGCACCGGCCTAGCGTATCGGATCATGGCGACAATGCAAGAGATCACCGGCGATGATCGCTACCGTCCCAGCCCTTGGCTTAGGCGCCGGGCACTGTTGGGTCTGGGAGCGAAGGTACCGTCGTAAATGGGGGGAGGGTTTCCCACGCCCTTCCTCTAGATCGTCGTCCCGCTGAAAAGCGGGACACATTCCGCGTTGCTTCCATGCGGGCGGTGTACACGCGAAAGCCGTGATCGAAGCCACGAGGCCACGTGACGGTTGGCGAAACGGATCTCGGCATTCACCGGGATGACGACCCAAGCGAATCGCCAGGTACTCATGCGCCATGATGTCGTTCCATGACCGTGCCCAGGCCATGCCCTCTTGCGCCACCGCGCTCTGGCGCTTTAAATCGGGCGTTGTCGCGATACCGCCCCGGAGCCCTTGAATGCCCTTGTTAGGTCCTGATGATCCGTCGCCCTTTACCGAGCGTAATTCCGAAGGCTCGGCATCCGTCCTATTTACCAGTGACCACAATGGCGTCGCGATGCCGGCAAAGCTCGATGGCCTCGGCGTTCTGGTCCATGAGATGCGGCGGCACGCGGCTTATGACATTGGCATCGACGCGGTGACCAAACTGTTGGCGGACCGCTTCGACGCGCCGCTCGTGGTCTCGAATTACTCGCGACTTGTGATCGATTGCAACCGCCATCCTGGCGCGCATGGCTCTATTCCGCCGACCTCGGATGGCACGGTGGTGCCGGCGAACACGGATGTCTCCGCCGCCGATCGCGCGGCGCGAGAAAACGAGATCTTCCACCCCTATCACGCGGCCATCGGCGCGCGGGTCGAAGCGATGCGAAAAAGAGATGCTGGAGTTGGGCCAATCATCATCGCGTTGCACAGCTTCACGCCGGTCATCGGTGGTGCGTTTCGACCCTGGGACATTGGCATCCTGTGGAAGGACGATCAGAGATTGGCGCGCCCGATCATCGACGCTTTGGAGGCCGATGGTTCCATGCTGGTCGGTGACAACAAGCCGTATTCCGGCAGTGACCCGGCGGGCTATACCGTGGACCATCACGTGGCGCCGCTTGACCTGATCTCGATTGGCGTGGAATTTCGCCAGGACCGGATAGAGTTTCAGGCCGGCGCGCGGGAATGGGCCGGGCGATTTGGTGACGCTCTCGAGCAAGTGCTGGCGGATCGTTCCTGGGAAGAGCGGCGGGTCGCATAGCTGGTGATTGACGAGGGGCGGCATGGCCAAGGCAAGAAACTTCACCGTCGGGGTTGAAGAGGAATACCTTCTGGTGGACCGCCAGAGCCGTGACCTGATCCGCGAGGCACCCCTGGCGATGCTGGAACGTTGTGGCGAAGCTCTGGGTGATCAAGTCACCACTGAATTCCTGCAATCACAAGTCGAGATCGGTACCAAGGTTTGCGATACCATTTCCGAAGCACGCACGGATCTTTCTTGGCTGCGCGGCACGGTCGCGCGCTTCGCGGCGGAGGACGGCATGGGGCTTATCGCCGCCTCGACCCATCCTTTCGCCTTGTGGACCGATCAAAAGCCCACGGAAAAAGATCGCTATCTCGAGCTTGCCCAAGACATGCAGGGCGTGGTGCGCCGGCTAATGATCTGCGGCATGCATGTCCATGTCTGTGTCGTTGACCCGGACGAGCGGATAGATCTGATGAACCAGGTGGCTTATTTTCTCCCCCATCTGTTGGCGCTCAGTACGTCGAGCCCTTATTGGGGGGGTGACGATACCGGGCTCGCGTCATACAGACTCGCCGTATTCGACAACATGCCGCGCACCGGTCTGCCCGGGTCGTTCGACAGTTGGGCGGAGTATGAGCGGCACGTGAACATGCTGGTCCGAACGGGAGTGATCGAGGATACCAGCAAGATCTGGTGGGATATCCGGCCGTCCTCGCGGTTTCCGACCCTGGAAATGCGGATCTGCGACGTGTGCACCCGCCAGGAAGACGCGGTGGCCATCGCGGCGTTGTTCCAGTGTTTGATCCATATGCTGCATCGCCTCAGGCGCATGAACCAGCGCTGGCGGACTTATGCGCAGATGTTGGTGGCGGAGAACCGATGGCGGGCGCAGCGGTATGGTATCGATGAAGGGTTGATTGATTTCGGCAAGGCCGAGGTCGTGCCTTATTCAGGGCTCTTGGACGAGATTATCGAATTGACGTTGCCCGACGCCGATGAACTGGGGTGTACGCATGAGTTGCTTCGCGCCCGTGAAATTCTCATCAGAGGTACCAGCGCGCATCACCAACGCCGAGTTCATGGCGAGGTATTGGTCCGCGGCGCCAGTCCGGAAGATGCGATGAAGGCTGTTGTCGACATGCTGATCGAGGAAAGTATCGCCGGGATTTGAGGTCGGCGTTCTCGTGGAAGGTTTACTTTCGCCGCCCAAGACCCAAGATAGAGCCAAATGAATCTTGCCTAAACGGAGCCGGACCATGAGCAACGCCGCCGAGAAGTTCGACGACCAGACCCGCCTTGAACTGGAGGCCGCCGCCTTCCGCCGTCTTGTCGCGCATTTGGACGAACGCAAGGATGTCCAGAATATCGATCTGATGAACCTCGCTGGGTTCTGCCGCAACTGCATGTCCAAATGGTATCGGGCCGCGGCCGAGGAAAAGGGCGAGGAATTGGATTACGAGGAAGCCCGCGAGATCGTCTACGGCATGCCTTATTCGGAGTGGAAGTCAAAATTCCAATCCGAGGCGACCGCCGAGCAGAAAGCCGCTTTCGACGCCAGCCACAAGGGACATTAAAGCTCCGGCGTTCCTTCACGGTGGTGATTTTTGTGGTTCTCGCGCTTGGATCGCTAGCCTGATTCGCCTGCATCGGTGATCATGAGCGAGTTCAGGATCGCATTACACCGACAGGAGCTCGCCATGCCCGACGCCACGCTTGAGACAGGTCGCTCGGCACCTCGCGCCCAATCCGACTTCGACGTCATCATCGTTGGTGGAGGCCTCGCGGGGCTTTACTCGATCTATCGGCTGCGCAAGCAGGGCCTCAAGGTGCGCGCCTACGAGGCCGGCGACGGGGTTGGCGGAACCTGGTTCTGGAACCGCTATCCGGGGTGCCGCTGTGACGTCGAGAGCATGGAGTATTCCTATTCCTTCGACCCGGAACTGGACCAGGAATGGAAATGGCCGGAGCGCTATGGCACCCAGCCGGCGATCCTGGAATATATCGACCACGTGGCGGAGCGTCATGATTTGATGCGCGACGTCCAGCTCAACACCCGGATCAAGACGGCGGTGTTCAGCGAGAAAACTCAGTTGTGGAGCGTTACCACGGAACATGGTGAGACCGTCACCGCGCCGGCTTGCATCATGGCGACGGGTAATCTTTCGACCCCGCGCAAGCCCGACTTCCCGGGCATTGATGATTTCAAGGGTAATTGGTACCATACCGGTCTGTGGCCCAAGGAAGGTGTCGATTTCACGGACCTCAGGGTCGGCGTGATCGGCACTGGGTCTTCCGGCGTGCAATCAATCCCGCATATCGCCGAGCAAGCCAAGGAGTTGACGGTATTCCAGCGTACCGCGAATTTCAGCCTGCCCGCCCGCAACGCGCCCCTCGACCCGGTCAAGGAAGCCGCCCACAAGGCCGAATATCCAGAGCGCCGCAAGGCCGCCTATGACACGCCCTTCGGTATCGCCGGCTTCCCGCCGCCAACCCAAAACGCGTTAGAGGCGACGGAAGAAGAGCGTCGGGCCCAGTACGAGGCGAAATGGGGCGAGGGCGGCTCGATCAGCTATCTCTTCTCCTACAAGGACCTATTGCTGGACGAGGCGGCGAACCAAACAGCGTCCGATTTCGTGCGCGAGAAGATCCTCGCCACGGTCAAGGACCCCAAGACCGCCGAATTATTGTGCCCGAATAACCATCCCATTGGCACCAAGCGGTTGATTCTCGATAGTTATTATTACGAGACCTTCAACAAGCCGCATGTCTCGCTGGTTGACGTGCGCTCGGCGCCGATCCAGGAGATCACGCCCACGGGGCTGAAGACCACGGAAGACGAATACGAACTCGACGCGATCGTCTTCGCCACCGGCTTCGATGCCATGACCGGCGCCATGCGCGAGATCGATATTCATGTCGAAGGCGGCAAGACCCTGGAAGAACAGTGGGAAGACGGCCCGCGTACTTATCTCGGCATCATGGTTGCCGGTTTGCCGAACCTGTTTATGATCACCGGCCCGCAAAGCCCGGGCGTGAAAAGTCAGATGATCCTATCAATTCAATGGCACACCGACTGGATCGCCGATTGCCTTGAGCATATGAAGGTGACCGGCAAGACCCGGATCGAGGCGACGGAACAAGCTGCGGAAGATTGGGTCAACCACACAAGGGAAGTCGCGGACTCAACCCTCTATCCCAAGGCTAATTCCTGGTACATGGGCGTTAACATTCCCGGCAAGCCTGCGGTCTTCATGCCCTATGTTGGGGGCGTTCATACCTATACCGCGAAATGCAACGCGGTTGTCGCCAATGGCTATGAAGGGTTCGTGTTGAGCGGCGAGACGGTGGGAGCCTGAGCGTCAGGCATCCCAATCGAGTTAATCGCCCGCTGCTTCCGCCGCCCGCTTGCGTAGAATGAATTCCGGCAAGCTTTGGCCCATCGAGTGCTCATACATCAGGGCAGGCCGACTGGCATTGAATGGGATATCGAGGGCCGCTCTCACCTCGTTTTCCAGCTCATCCCGCAAGGCAACGATTTCGTCTCCGTCCAGATGGTCGGTATAGACGAAGGAGTGATAGCCTTCCTCGGGGATGCCTTTGTAGTAGTCCGCCGTGGTGGTGTAGTCGACTTCGCGAGCGTGGAGACGGTCACCGGTTTGTGGTTGTGTATACGTCCAAACGCCCTCCGCTTCTTCGTTCGGTACCGCTAGATCATGATAGGGCGTGCCAGGATAGGGGGTGATGACGGTGCAATCGAAATCGTCGACCTTCATCTCGATCAACCAGTCCTTGACGGCGCGGATGGACTCGCGCGTTTCGCCCGGATGGCCGCATGACATAAGCGCCTTGATTTTCATGCCATGTTTGCGCGCGATCTGGACCGCGCGGGTATTATCCTCGCGGGTCGCGCGTTTTTGAATGTTCACGAGAATGCGCGGGTCGGCGGCCTCGAAACCGCAAAGCAGCCAGCGGAAGCCGGCGCGGTACATGGCCTCCGCCTGCTCGTCCGTGAACAATTCCGCCTTGATGAAGCCACGTAGCCGGAACTCGACGCCGCGTTGCTCCTGCAGCTCGGCAAGTCCGTTCATCAAAGCGACGATCTTTGGATTCACGTTCAACTCGTCGTCATAGAACATAAATCCCGTATAACCGTAGCGGTCATGCAGGTCGGCGACTTCCTGAACGATGGATTCGTGGGAGCGTGTTCGGATGACCCTTAGGCTCCGGCTGAAGCGCCCGCCGCAAAACCCGCAAGCGAAAGGGCAGCCGAGTTGGGCGATAAGGCTGGTCGCCGGAAACCCTTCGACATTGTACTTGTAGGTCTCCAGATCGATCAGATGTCGCGCCGGCTGAGGGGTAACTTCATAGAGCTCGTCGGTAAGGAACAGTTCGCTCTTGTGATCGTCGCCGTCGATGTATTTTGGGGCGTCGTCTCGAATAGCCGCGAAAATAGCGACTTCTCCGTCTCCCGCGCAGAGCACGTCGAAATTTTCTTCCAGCTTCCGCACCGCTCGGCTGGCCCGGCCGCCCACGCGACCGGCTTTCAGTTCCTGCGCGCGTCCCGAATAAGCAAGCGCGACATGAGCGCCCCCAAGGATCAACTTTAGACCCGGATCAATTTCTCGGATTCGGTCACGAATCTTGAATACACTCGGCAGTTGAGGCGTGGTGACGGTAATGCCGACGGCATCGTAATTTGCATTGGAAATCGCGTGGCCGACGACATCAATGAAGTTCCCAATGCCGGAAAGATCCAGCACTTCGACATTGTGCCCGCCGGCTTCGAGAACGGCGGCGATCTTCAAAACACCAAGGCTGGGGAAAACCCGGTCGTCCAATAGAAACTCGGACGGGGGAATGACTAAACAAACCTTGCGTTTGTTCGCAACGGGCTGAAGCCACGGAGCTTGTTCGGGGGACAGGCTGCGGCGCGCGCGGGAATCAGTGTTGGTTGCCATTAAATCTCGATCAAGCTGGCCCAGACGGCGAATGGTTCGGAGCATACCAGTAATGCTCTTAATGTTCTATGAGGATCGATTTATCGGCGTGGTTTACTCCGATTAGATAGGCCGTGCACGTCAGTGAGGTGCTTGACAGTGCTTGGATGGATTGTGTCTGCTGGCGGTGGTGTTCATCGGTCGAAAGAAGAGTTCGTCTTGCGTGAAAATTCAAAAGAGTGGGTGGAATCGCTGACGGCTCCGGAGCGGATCGAGGTTTGCTCGCCGATTCTAAGGGCATTGCACACCTATGCCTCAACTCATGTGCATTCGGTGCGTGGCTGGTTGCAAGCCGGGCCGATGTCCGTGATCTGGGCTCTGCTTGACGTCCAGGCGCTTGCTGGCGTGACAGGAACGTTAATGGAAATAGGGGTCTTCGAGGGACGGACATTCGGGCTGTTGGCCGCGGCGCGACTGGAAGACGAGCGGTTGATCGCGGTCGACCCGTTCGGCTCGGACCAACGGCGGGACACATTCATCGGAAACATGAAACGGTTGGGCGTTGAAGACCGTATTTTGGACATTTGGGCGATACCGTCGGCTGAGTTCGGCGCGACCCAGGATTGCCGTGCCTTGGAGGGGAAAGTGCGGTTCCTAAGTCTGGACGGCGCTCATGATTATGAAAAGGTGCTCGCCGATCTAGCGATCTCGGAACGGGTCCTCGGCCCGGAGGGAATCGTTGCTTTCGACGATTTCTTTAATCCCTGGTACCCCGAAGTAACCGATGCGTTGTTTAACTTCCTAAACCAGAAATCAAAGCTCGTGCCCTTCGCGATAGCGGTAAATTTTGGCCCACCATCGCGTGGCGCGAATAAACTGTTCTTGTGTCCGGAAAATGCGGTGTCCCGATATCGTGGTTATCTCGAACGTTCCCTACGCGGCAATTTACGAAAAGCCAGGGTTTGGCGGGGCGTCGAGGTTGATGTCTTTGATTTCGAGAAAGGCGTGTACAAATTCGATCCGCTGCTTTTGATCGAACCCGCGCGGGCATGAAGAGCATCACGGGCCCTACGGTTACGCAAGTTCTGGACGCGGTCGAGCACGCGCTTATGCAACGCGATCTTGGACGGGGAAAATCTAGATTGCGGCGGGTGAGTGAAGTGATGCCAGAACATCCAAGGGTTTTCCACCTTGAAGGCCTGATCCGGCATGCGGAAAAACAGGATGATCTCGCGATCCCGTCCCTGAGCCGAAGTTTGCTTCTGAGGCCCGACAATCCTTGGGCCGTGATGCAACTGGGCGTGATCTTGATGAATGCCGGTAAGGCCAACTCCGCGATTGAAGTTCAGCGCTGGGCGGTGGTGCTCGCTTTGGATGACGTTCCCTTTTTGAACAATCTCGCCAGCGCGCTGACCGATCTTGGGCGCCCAGAAGACGCGATTGACGTTGTCTCCAGGGCGCTTCGGGCTGATCCAGGCCATGCGGAAACCCACGCGAGATGCGCGAAAATTTATCTCAAGCAGGGAGTTCCGTTGCCGGCTTGGCGAGCCGCGGCGCGCGCCATCGTAATCGGACCGGATCAATATCCACCATATCTAACCGCGTCTTCCGCAGCCTGGGATATGGGTAAGGTTGATAAGGCTTGGTTGATTCTTGAGAATGCGACACGTCTTTCGGGTCTTGATCGAGAAATCGCCGCGAACCGCGCTTGGATCGCGCTGAAGAAGCGGGCGCCGGATGTGGTGATGAGCGTCGCTGGACGCGGCCTTTTGGCAACACCCGATGATTTCCCATTGATGACTAGATATTGCGCTGGCGAGGTGGAGCGGGATGGAAGAATTGGCAAGTTTTGGCGTTTCGCGCTGTGCTTGGGGGAAATGAAACCAGAACTCGTCGACCAGTTCTCGGTCCGCGGTGTGGTCAATTGGAGTGACCTGAGCGCGGCCAAGTCGAGACCAACGAGCATCGAGATCCTGCAGCCGACTAAACATACGCTTGCCGATCACGAGGCTCGAGCCAGAACGATATTGAAAATACGCTCGGCGACCGTCATGCCAAGATCCCAGGCGATCCTTGCTGGGGATGCCACGGTGCTTCACGAGGGCTGGTCGCCGTTTTCCATGATGACTGGATGGGGCGACGATGGAGAATTTTTCCATTGGTTGCGCTCCGGAAGAGCGGTCAGCAACGCACTAAACCTGGGGATGACGGTTCCGGAAGCGATCCTTCTTGGGATGGGGGGGCATGGCAATTACTATCATTGGCTGATCGATTTTGTTCCCCGACTATACACGCTGTCGAAGTTCGCCAGCATCGTAGGCGTAAGCCGCTCCACCCCGTTTCTGGTGCCCGATGATTGCCCGCGAGCAATCCGGGAACTGCTCGGATATCTTGGCGTCGCGGAGAGCGCGCTGATTTTGGCTCCCCATGCAAGTCCCGTGGCCGTCGAGCGTCTGTTTGTCCCGGCGATGCCGTCGTCGCATCCAAGGACAATGAGTGAAGCCATTCGCCATTTGAACGCGGTACTAGAGCCAAGGCTGGAAAATTGGATTTCCAAAGGTGATGTCGCCGTGGGCGCAGAGCGAGTCTATCTGGATCGTCGGGCGGCGCGAGATCGCCGAATTTTGAACGAAGATGCACTCTGTGCCCTACTAAGTCGCCATGGATTCGATATCATTACGCCCGACACGAGTAGTATCCGACAGCAGATCGCGAGTTTAGGTAAGGCTAAGGTCGTGATCTCCGGGCATGGGGCGGGGTTGGCGAATATGGTTTTCGCGCCGGCTGGGTGTGAAATCATCGAGTTGACTTATACCGGCGATAATCCAGCGCATTTGAAGGCCTTGGCTAGTGCCTGCGGCCACCGGCGCCGGACACTGGTTTGCCCCACGGTTCGGGACCTGGAGCGACGACCAGGAAAATGGGACATGCGGGTTCCGTTGGGGGAACTGGAGTCGATCCTTTCCGAGAGGTTCGGCTGAACGAAGCGGAGACCGTTTCCGAGGTCTCGGGTTATATCCAGGGAGGTGAAGATGCCGAATACGCCCACGAAGATGGCATTGTCGGATCTTTTGAGCGAGGCGATGCCGCTGACCATCGGCGCGGTTGAAATTGGCGAGATGCCGGTCGGTCTGGTCATCGTCGATGAAGTGAACGGTTTCGCCTCCGTCGGGGCTGGGAATCTGGCACCTCCCTCGGAAAATGAACAAGTCTCGAACATGGTCGAGGAGACCGACCGTTTGGCGCGGGAATTCACCAGCAGAGGATGGAAGATCCTGGCATTCCTCGACACGCATGTACCTGGTAAACCGGAACTGCCTTATCCGCCGCATTGCGAGGCAGGAACCGGCGAGGAAGACCTGGTGCCGGAACTCGCTTGGCTTGAAGAAGACGGCAACACGACCTTGGTCCGCAAGGATTGTATCAACGGTTTCATCGGCGCGATCCGGCCGGACGGTTCGAATGAGCTGGTGGACTGGGCGAACCAACACCGCCTTCAGGCGATGTTGGTGGTCGGAATTTGCACTGATATCTGCGTGATGGATTTCGTGCTCACGACGTTGTCGGCTCGTAATCATGATTTGATGCCGTGCCTGCGGGACATCATCGTCCATGCGCCGGGGTGTGCGACATATGATCTGCCGCGCGAGGTTGCCAGCGAATTGGGGTTGCCAGAGAGCCTGGCGCATCCCAACGGCGCAACTCACTATATGGGCCTCTATTTCATGGCCTCGCGTGGCGCGGTGCTGAGCGATGCGATACTCTTCAAGGTCTAGCATGGTGGAGTGAAATAGTTCGTTTTCGTGATGGAGTGGTAATGTCCAAGACCGCCATAGCGCCAATCGATCATCCCGCCGCCTGGACGGTGCCGAGCCTCGGCGGCGAGGATGGCTTCGCCGTGGACCTGACCGCGCGCCATATTTGGGCGCTGGAGGATGCGCTCGCGCGATTAAAAACCGTCACCGACGATCACGATGGTATCACGAGTGATCGGTTTCCGCTCGGCGCTATCGCCGCGGACGTGGCGGCTTGGCGAGATGAGGTGCGCCGAGGTCGTGGGATCGTTAAGCTGCGCGGCCTGCCGGTGGACCGTTATGACCCAGAGGACTTGAAGCGTCTTTATCTCGGCCTTGGCACTTATCTTGGCCGCCCTGTTTCGCAGAGCAATATGGGGGATCTGATCGGCGAAGTCGTGAATATCGGCGGCAAGGACAAGCGAGAGCGCGCGTACCGCAACAGCCGGGAACTCAAGCTGCATACCGACCGCTGTGACCATCTGGCGATGTTATGCGTGCGTCCGGCGATCGAAGGCGGGGTCAGCGGATATGCCAGCGCGTTGACCATTCACAACATCATGGCGGCTGAGTGCCCGGATCTTCTGGCGCTGCTGTATCGCGGTTATCACCATCACCGCTTTGGCGAACAACCGCCAGGCGAGCCGCCGGTGACGGCGGAGCGCATCCCGATTTTTTCGGTGACCGATGGAGTGCCCAGCGTGATTTATATCCGCGGCTATATTGATCTCGCGGTCGAGGAGGGTCATGTGGAACTGACCGAGGCGGAACTGCGGGCACTCGACACAATGGACGAGATCGCCAATCGGCCAGACGTACGCCTGAACTTCATCCAAGCGCCGGGCGAGATCGTGCTGACCAACAACTGCCTTTTGCTCCACACCCGAACCGCGTTCGAGGATTCCGACGACCCAAGCAAGGCCCGCCTGTTGCTCCGGCTCTGGCTGCGCGAGGATGATCGACCCATGGCGCCAGGCGTATTGCTGCATAAAGGCACTGGCGGTATCGAAAGACGCGACGGCAAGGGAACTTATTACGCGGGCAAGGGCGCTAAGACGGCGGGTTAATGCCGGAGCAAACTTTCCGAACCACAATCGGTATCCCGCCGAAGGGCGGGACGGTCATGGCGGATATCGGGCCGCCGCCCTGGTTACTATTCCGCCGCTTGGTCCTTGGCGGTTTGTTTGTCTATCTCGGCCTGAACCGCGGCCGCCGCCTCGCCAACAAAAACGTCGCGGTTTTTGTAGCTGTAGTCATAGCTGGCGCGGCGGAGATCGTTCAGGCCCTGGAAATGCGGCGCGACATAGCGTGACATCAGCTCGTAATGGCGTTTGGTGGCGGGGAAATCAGCCCAGTTATGCGCCAATTCCAGAAACGCGCCGAAGCCACCGGTTCCTTTTTGCAGATTCTCGATATAGCGGATCGCGTCATCCGGCGTACCGATACAGGCCATGTTGTTTTCCATCAGGTACTCGACCGCGTTGTCGATCTCCGGTGGAACGATCGGGAAAGTCGCGATCTCGCGGAAATACTGGGCCCATTTGTCGAGGCCGAACTTGACGTTCTCCAGCGCTTGCTCGCGGGTGTCGGCGATATGGGCGAGCGAGACGACGCGCCAGTTTTCTCGGCTGACCGTCTTGCCGTTCTCGGCCGCGGTCTGCTCGCAGAGCTTCCAGTTATTGGCGTGATGTTTCAGCGCTTCGTCCGACGTGCCGCCGATCGACAGCATGCCAAGCCCGTGCTTGCCGGCCGCCAGCGCGCCTGAAGGTGAGCGCGCGCAGGCCACCGCCATCTCCATATGTGGGCGGGTATAGCAGGGCAGCTGCATCTGTGCCTCGCGCATCTCGAACCAATCAGTCTTGGCGTTGACCACTTCGCCCTTGATGAGCGGCATGATCACGTCGAGCGCCTCGTTCATATTGCGCCGCTGGTTGGCGGGATCGATGCCGATGCGAAAGGCATCGCCAACCAAGGCGCCGGGGCCGACTCCGAACATCACCCGACCCTTGGACTGATGATCCAATTGAACCATCCGGTCGACGGTCATGAAGGGATGGTGATAGGGCAGCGAGACGACGCCGGTGCCAAGCCGGATATGCTTGGTCCGCTCGACCGCGGCGGCTATGAAAACCTCCGGCGAAGCGATGATCTCGAAGCCACCGGAATGATGCTCGCCAATCCAAGCTTCGTCATAGCCCAGGTGATCGAGATGCTCGACCAGCTCGAAGTCCCGATCCAAGGCGTTGGTGGGGTTTTCCTCGACAGCGTGAAAAGGCGCGAGAAAAATACCGAAACGAAGACGATTGCTGGTCATCGGAGGCCTCCGGAGCGTGGATGTGACGGGCGCTTTATCAAAGCCTAGCGCTCCTGGCCTCAATCGCAAAGCGGTGATGGTGAACCGGTGCCGGAACCAGATAGGCGATGTGACGGAGTGGCGACCCTTCGAGACGGGCGCAAGCGCGCCCTCCTCAGGGTGAGTGCTTTTCCTTGGGAGAATCTAATTGATACATCATCATTACACTCATCCTGAGGAGAGGCCGCTTGGCCTCGTCTCGAAGGGTGTCCTGGCTCCTCGGTTTTGGTGAATTTACTTGATACATCATTATTACACTTATCCTGAGGAGAGGCCGCTTTGCCTCGTCTCGAAGGGTGTCCTGGCTCCACGGGTTTTGGTGAATCTACTTGATACATCATCATTACACTCACCCTGAGGAGAGGCTGCTTGACCTCGTCTCGAAGGGCCCCCTTGGTCCCCAGAAGGCTCTATTCAACCAGAGATTAACTCTTCGCCGTTGACCGCAAATTCAGCCCAAGCGCCGCGACGATAAACGCCAGCGCGGTCATCTCGCGCCAGCCGATCACTTCGCCCAAAACCGCCGCGCTGGCCAGGACCCCAACGATCGGGACCGCTAGGGTGCCAAGGCCCGAAATCGAGGCAGGAAAGACCGAGAGCACCCGAAACCAGGCGAAATACGCCAGAATATTCGCGACAATCAGATTAAAGGCGAGGCCGCTCCAACTTGTGATGGAGACCGCTGGCCAATCGGTATCGCCGCCGAGAAACCACCAGCAGGGAATCACTGGCAGGGTGCCGAGCACCAATTGCCAGCCGGCGATTACCGTTGGATCGTTGGTCCATCTCGTTCGCTTCATCCAAACCGTGCCAAGCCCGAAGGCGATGGCGCCAACCAGCGTACACACCGCGCCGAGCATGGCGTCGGCGAGGCCGTGAAAATCCTGGCTCATCAATACCGCTAGGCCCGCCAGACCGAAAACGAGCGCCGCGAGCCGTAGCGCGGTTGGCCGTTCTCCCAAAAACGGCCAGGCGAACAGCATCGCCCAAAGCGGCATGGTGTAAACGATCACCACGGTCCGCCCCGCGCCGAAATAGTGCACGCCCAAGGTCATGCCGATCTGGAAAATCGTCATATTCAGTAGCGCCGCGATGACCAGGTCACGCCATTGGTTCCGTGGCACCCGGATGCTCTGGCGCATCAGCGCCGCCAGAACCAGCATTAGCAGTCCCGCGCCGCCCATGATCAGGGCTCGGCCTGTCCACACGTCGATCGATTGCAGCATCAACTTGGTCGCGGGGTAGCTGAAGCCCCAGCAGAACCAAACGGTTATCAGGAACAAAAAACCGGCGCGGCGCGAAAGCGGTTGGCTCACTCAGGCAGTTTTCGGATTGAACGGCGCGCGCAGGCCCGCCTGTTCCATCAGCGGCATCACCCGCTCGACCCACTGCTTGGCCTCGCCGAGATAGTCGACCCAGGACAGCAGAATGCCGTTGACGCCCATCTGGGACAGCCGCTCAATTTGGCCGACGATCTGCTCCGGCGTGCCGACTAGGGGGTAGCCGCCATGGCCGGCCTTGAAGTGGAACTTGAAGGCTTCCAGCACCGCTGGCTCCAGGGTGCCTGACTGGACGCCGAAGATGTCCAGCATGTTGGCGACGGCGACATCATCACCGCGTTCGACCACGTAATGCTCCAGATAGTCGCGGGCCTCTTTTTCGGTCTCGCGGCAGACCACATAACCGTGGATCCAGCATTGCGATGACCGGCCGAGATCGGCGGCGAGGGTTTTGAGGTGGCTGATCTGGGCGGTGTCGCTGTCCTCGTCCTTCTGGCGCAGCATGACGAAGTTCATATCCGCGTGGTTCGCCGAGAAGGATTGCCCGACGGGCGAGGAGCCGGCGTTCATGATTGGCGGGCGCGGCGATTGGATCGGTTTGGGTTGGCTCCACAGCGCCTTGCCCTGGAAGAAATTACCGTCGAAGTCAAAGGCTTCTCCTTCGCTCCAAAGACGTTTGATCAGCTCAATCCACTCCGCCGCGTATTCATAGCGCCTGTCATGCTCGCGCCACTCGGCGGAGAACATCTCGAACTCGTTCTTGAACCAGCCGGCGACCAGATTGATGGCGAAGCGCCCGCCGGAGATATGATCCGCCGTCGCCGCCATCTTGGCCGCCGCGACGGGATGGATCAGCGGCGCATGCACGGTGGCGAAGACGGTGCAGTGCTTGGTGATCGCTCCGATGCCAGAGGCCCAGGTGAAGCTCTCGAACGTGCGGTTGTTAAAATTGGTCTCGCCGCCATAACCTTTCCAGCGCCCGACCGGCAGGAGCACTTCCATCCCCGCCGCGTCGACCATCCGCGCCAATGCCGCGTTATCGTCCCAGGTCATCGGCCATGCGCCATCCGCCGTCGTCACGGTCGAGCCGCCCGAACAGTTGAAGGCCATGACCCCGAGCTTCATGCGGTTGTCATTGAAAAGCGCGTTTACCATGGTGGACAGAATAAACGAGATACCAGGCGCGGGCCAAGGGCCGAGACAAACAATGCTAGGGGAAGCGCGCTCGACGTCGCTGGGATGTCGAGCGCGCGTTCCCGTCTAGTATTGCTTCAGCGATCAGAATTCATCCCAACGCTCATCGGCCCCTCTCGAAGGCGAGGGCACGGAGGCGACCAGCCGGACCGGGGAGTGCGTTGCTGGTCTTGGGGCGGGTGATATGACCGGTGAAGGTCCGTCGGTCTTCGCGTTCTTGAAGAATGACATGAGTTCCACCAGACGGTTTGTCTCGTCCAGCATCGTTCTGGCCGCGGCCGTGTTTTCCTCGACCATCGACGCGTTTTGCTGGGTCATCGTATCCATTTGCGCGACCGCGCCGTTGACTTCTTGGAGGCCCGTGGCCTGCTCGCGGCCCGCGGATGCGATGTTGGCCATGATCTGGGAGATCTCGCTGACAGAGGTAATGATGCCCATCAGAGATTACCCGTCGCGCCAAGCAGTTTCACGCCGGTTTCCACCCGGTCGCCGGATTGATTGATCAATGCCTTGATCTCCTTGGCGGACACGCCGGAGCGTTGCGCCAAGGTACGGACCTCGGCCGCGACGACGGCGAAACCCTTGCCTGCTTCACCGGCACGCGCCGCTTCTACCGCCGCGTTTAGCGCCAACAGATTGGTTTGGAAGGCAATTTCGTCGATAACCCCGACAATATCTCCGATCTCCTTTGATGAAATTTCGATGCTAAGCATGGCATCGTTGGCCTGTTGGACGACATCTCCACTCTTCTCGGCCTCTTCCTTCGTTTTATTGATCAGAACGTTCGTCTGCTCGGTGTTCTCGGAGTTTTGCGATACCGTCGCGAGCATCTCTTCCATGACGGCGGCGGTTTCTTCCAGGTTCGAGGCCTGATTTTCGGTGCGCGCGGGAAGATCCATGGTCGCGGCGTTGATGTTATTCACACCGCCATTAATCTCGCTGACGACGTCCGAGATTTCGCCGACGATCGACGACAACCGCATACCTGTTTCGTTGAAGTTTTCCTTCAATTGACCATATTCAGCGGGCATTTCCATGGTCACCCGGTATGATAGGTCTCCGCTCACTAGCGCGCTAAGTCCCGTGCCGATTTCCTGAACCACCTGTTGCTGTACCTTCGCCTGACGGCTCTCCTCCTCGGTGCGTGCCTCCCGCTCCGCTTCGACCGCTAGACGATCTTGCTCCGCTTGTTGGCGGGCGGTTTCCTCTCGTTCCCTGGCTTCATCTTCGCGTTTGCGGTTCTCCTCGATTTCGTCTTGCATGCGCCGATTTTCGACAAGGCCGTCCTTAAAGACCTGGACCGCCCGGGCCATTTCATCAAATTCGTCGGAACGATCAAGCGCCGGGATTTCGGTCTTGAGGTCTCCCTCGGAGAGGCCGTTCATCGCGCCGGTTAGAAAACCAACCGGGCGCGTCACCCCGCGGCCGACGAAAACACCGATGACCGTGGCGATCGCCAATATGGCGAGCGTGGAAATCGCGGCAACGATGTAAAATTCCCAGATACTTTTTTGGATCTCGGTCATTGCCATATTGGCGACAACGGTCCATTGGGTGCCATGAAAATCAAGTGATGAAAACACCTGTGTTCCTAGGTTCCCGGTGTAGCTCACCGTCTCCGCGACCCCGTCTTCGCCGGATGAAAAGGCGTTGAGTAGATCAGCATGGACGCTGGACGTGAGTAAGGCGTCGGGATTGAATCTAGCCGATGAACGGAACAGACCGTCGGAGCCAGCCAGGAAAACCTCTCCCGTTTCGCCGAGCCCTTCGGTTCCATCCATAATTGTGTTGATGCGCCCAACGGGCATTTGGAACGCGAACAAGCCCACGAATTCGCCGTCACGAAAAACAGGAGTGGAAATAAAGCTAGCGGCCGCCCCGTGGCTTGGGCCATAGGTTTGGAAGTCGAAAAAAGAAATAGCCCCTTCGCGCGTGTTGGCTTGAGCCGCGCGAAACGCGTTGCCAAGATCGCTGTCCGCCCACTGCCCTCGTACGAGGTTCGTCGCGAAGTCGAGTTCCTTGAAAACGGAATAAACGAGGTCGCCCGCGGCGTTGAAAAGGAAAATGTCGTAATAATCACGATCTCTCAGCACACTGCTAAACCACGGATGATGGCGAGCATGGGCCTGGCTATACTCGATCCGTCCGGCGCCGCGTCCAAATTCTCCTTGCTACCCAAGGGATGTGGGTTCTCGGTTATGTAAAGGCGCTTGAGTTGAGCTTGTGGGTTTTCGAATTCCTCCTGCGCATTCGAGAAATCTTGAAGCGCGACTTTAACCACATCACCTTTCGCGATCTCCACGAGGTCGGTTTCGATCGACTTCAAATACCGCGTGAGTTCGTTTGTGCGTGATTTTTCGACCGCTAGTAGCCGTTCGACCGAGGAATTTTTGAGGGATGTGCCCGCGTTGATCGCTAAAATTACGCCTGAAACAATTGTCGCTGTGGCGACGGTAAAAATTATCAGCGCGGGCAATTTGATAGCCATTCGGAAACTGCTAAGCGTCTTCATGATTCCCTCTTTACATTTTTCTGATCATTTCATGAAAAGTATGAACAGATTGTAAATTGGGGTATTTTAATTCACCTCAAGAACGATAGTCCGCTCTGGTTTTTATGAATTGGATGCGATGATATTCGCGTTGTTGTTCTCGTTCGACTAAAGGCAGAACGATTATATCCAGTGCTGATTCATATGGACCTGTGTATAGCAGCGCTTGGCTAGGTATAAACCACGGTTTTCAGGCTGTTTTTTTGTTAGGTTGTTCGGCCCGAAGAATTTCCCGAGAAGTTTGCACGGAAAGGTGTCTGGTGACCCAGTGGTTTTCGTGGTCACAAGGAAAGGCAACCCCGGCGGTAAGGTCGTATTCGACTCCCTATCTCGCGCGACTTTGGGCGATCGTGCCTCGCCAAATGGTCGGCGGACGCTAAACTAGGGCGGGGATTTATTCCGTTCGGCGGCGGGTTGAGCGGACGATGTATCGCGCGAGGAGAGAACCGATGATCGCCAAATGGATAAAGGTCCGGATCCAGCCGGAGTTACGCCAGGAGTTTCTGGACGCGATCGAGGTCGACGCGCTGGGCTCTGAACGGGATGAGCCGGATTGCGCGCGTTTCAATGTCTTGCAAGATACCGAGGACGACGCGGTCTACTACTTCTATGAAGTCTACAAGGATGAGGCCGCCGTCGACGCGCACCGGGCCGCGCCGCATTACGCGGTGTGGAAAGCGGCGGCGCATACGCTCGACGGACCAACCGAACGGATCGAGGCCCATACCGTTTTTCCAGCCAATTCATCGTATTGGTTGGAGGATTGACGATGCGGCTAGCGCATTCCTCGGTCACATGGCGAAGCGCGACATCCCGCCGTCCACTGGAATCACCGTGCCGGTGATGTAGTCGGCGCGGGGCGAGGCCAGAAACGTCACCAGATGCGCCAGTTCCTCCGGCGCGCCGAAGCGGCCCATGGGAATCTGACGGGTGGTGAGATCCTCTCGCGCCGGCGATCCTTCAGGGTATTTTTTCATGATCTGTTCGCTGTCGATCCGGCCGGGCGGCACGCAATTTACCGTGATGCCGTCCAGCGCGAGGTCTCGGGACAAGCCCTTGGCCCAAGCATGCACGGCGGCGCAGGCGGCAAGCGCGGGGCTGGTTCCCGCTGGCTCGATGAAACCGGTCACGTTGATGATCCTCCCCCAGCCGCGCCGGCGCATATCCGGCATGAAGGCGTTGGTGAGGCGTCTGACCGTGGTGAACTTGAGATTAAAATGTGCGTTCCAAATCCCGTCCGCCATCAGCGGGTCAAGCGGGCTCGATAGGCCGGCGTTGTTCACTAGAATGTCGAGGCCGCTGAATTCTTCGTGAACCGCCGCGCGCACTTTCTCCGGCGCGTCGTCATCCATTAGGTCGGCGGTCACGATGAAGGGCCGGGCGCCGGTCTCCGCCATGATCTCATCGGCCAGCTTTTCGAGCCGTTCGCCGCGACGGGCGGTAATCGCGAGTCGCACACCCTCGCGCGCTAGAACTCGGGCAATTCCATTACCAATCCCCGCGCTAGCGCCTGTGACCAGACAGATTTTCCCGCTGAGTTGGAGGTCCATTTGCTCTCTCCTCTACCAGCCCAGTTCGGCGCGCAGTTTGGCGAAGGCCTCCAAATGTCGGTCATGATCTCCGGCGAAGCGTAGCATCAGATGGCTACACCCTTGATCGACGAAACCCTTCAACCATTCCGCCGCGCCTTCGGCCGGGCCGCCATAGCAGGCCTGCCAAGTACGGAGCTTCGCCGCCGGCTGCATGTAATAGCTCTCAAGGAAAGCATCCAACTTGGTGTTGGCTTTCTCGGCGTCGTCACCAAGGGCGAGGGTGAGGTAGATCGCGCCGGTGAAGGCATCGACATCCCGGCCCGCGTCCTTGACATGGCCCTGGACCTTGCGCCACTGCTCGCCCCAAAGCACGGAATCGCTAGGGCCAGTCGGGAACCAGCCGTCGAAATTCTTGGCCGCGCGTGTCAAACTGGCGGGTTTCGAACCGCCGCCCCAGACCGGCGGGCCGCCCTTGCGATAGGGG
>JGI24917J38488_100410_pt1 | contig 27896 bp, 27 predicted proteins | sample LinPfosmplate5_FD_38488 | JGI IMG/M metagenome (IMG submission 38488)
CATTTTAATGGAGATATTTCACAATGGAATGTATCCAATGTAGAGGATATGGGCTCTATGTTTTCTGATTCTCAATTCAATGGAGACATTTCACAATGGGATGTATCCAATGTGACAAGTATGCACGGTATGTTTAGTGATTCTCAATTCAATGGAGACATTTCACAATGGGATGTGTCCAATGTAGATGATATGCGTGGAATGTTTTATAAGTCTAAATTCAACGGAGACATTTCACAATGGGATGTGTCAAATGTTAAAACTATGCATGCTATGTTTCCTAAACATTTCAATGGTGATATTTCACAATGGGATGTGTCAAATGTTAAAACTATGTTTGGTATGTTTTCTGATTCTCATTTTAATGGAGATATTTCACAATGGAATGTATCCAATGTAGAGGATATGGGCTCTATGTTTTCTGATTCTCAATTCAATGGAGACATTTCACAATGGGATGTGTCCAATGTAGATGATATGCGTGGAATGTTTTATAAGTCTAAATTCAACGGAGACATTTCACAATGGGATATATCCAATGTAGATGATATGCGTGGAATGTTTGATAAATCTCAATTCAATGGAGATATTTCTCAATGGGATGTATCCAATGTGACAAGGATGCACGGTATGTTTAGTGATTCTCAATTCAATGGTGACATTTCTCAATGGGACGTATCCGGTGTGGTAAATATGGAAATGATGTTTAAGAATTCTCAATTTAATGGTGACATTTCTCAATGGGATGTATCCGGTGTGGAAAATATGGATAGTATGTTTAAAGATTCTCAATTTAATGGTGATATTTCCCAATGGGACCTATCAACATGCGAAAAAAAAGCCTTTTTAATAATTAAATAAAACCCACAATAAAAACGGGGATATATTCCCCTTTTTTATCTAAACGGTCGAGTTTTTATTCTACAGTAATCTAAGCACGCATTATAATATTTATAAAAAATAAATTAAATACATTTTAAAATCATTTAATATACTATGCTAAAATTTGCTATCGAAATCAATAAATACAAAGATAGGGATACGAAAAATGATTATCATGAAGAGTATCAATATTTGAATTTACTCAAAGATATTATCGATCATGGATCTCATGAACAAGGTAGAAATGGCGCTGTTCTTACTGCCATTGGGTCTGCTATGCATTTTTCTCTTGAAGATGGCAAGATCCCTATTCTTACTACCAAAAAAACTGCGTGGAAAACATGTCTAAAGGAATTATTATGGTTTATCAAAGGGGATACTTCTAATAAACGTCTAAAGGATGTCGGTGTTCATATTTGGGATGCTAATACTACTCGTGAATTTTTAGATTCCCGAGGCCTACAGCATTATGATGAAGATACTGTAGGAAGTCTTTATGGGTTCCAGTGGCGTCACTGGAATGCACCATATGAAGGTTGTGACGCAGATTATACCAATAAAGGTATTGATCAGTTACAAAATGTGATTAATATATTGAAAGATCCAGTACAACGAAGTTCACGAAGAATGGTTGTAAGTGCATGGAACGTAGAACAATTGGACGGAGGATGTTTACCCCCATGTCACGTTTTATTTCAGTTCAATGTTGTAGATGGTAATAAATTAAGTTGTTGTCTGTTTCAACGTAGCAAAGATTCCGCTTGTGGTGCTCCATTTAATTACGCTTCCTACAGTTTTCTGGTACACTTATTAGCAAAACATTGTGATTTAATACCCCATGAATTTATTCATTATGGAGGAAATTGCCATATTTATTCTGAACATATAGATGCCATGAAAGAACAAATCACAAGAACTCCTTTGCCATTTCCTACACTAGAAATTGTAAACAAGAGAGATAATATTAATGACTATGTAGTAGAAGATTTCAAGGTTCATGATTATCAACATCTCGCACCAATCAAACTAAAGATGGTTGCTTAAGTCGTTTTGAATAGTAGTGTCAACATAAAAATAATTAGCATATTTATATAGATATTTTTTGTATTGTAATTGTATAACTATAACAAGCCTCAATATGTATCGCGTTGTTTCACAAAGTTTCGTCAATAATCTTGACAGACAACCTCAGAATAATATGAAAGGGCTTTTAGAAGATGTGAAAAGGCTGAAAACCAAAGAAGAAACACTTAATATTTCCAATATTGAAAACGCATGTAGTAGTATTTATACCAAAGACGGGACCAGTGTTTTTGTCGGTTCAGGTTGTTTTTTCACCATGGGTAACGACTTAACCAAAGGATATTTCTTGACTGCAGCACATTGTGTGTTGAAATCCGGTTCATACACAAAAATGGATCAACTGTACGTAACCAATCCAATAAATAATACATGGCATCAAATTGACCAGGATTCTATTTACTTGGATGGAGTGGCCGATATAGCATTAATTCAAACCAATATCGATTTCACTGCACATTCACACTTTTGTCTACAGTTATCTACTGTAGAAGCCAGTGCTGGTAATACGTGTTATGTGTGTGGAAACCCCGGTGGATTGGATACCGATTCTATTAGCAAAGGTGTTGTACGAGATGGACACCACACTTTGCGTTCGGGGTCATATGTACCCGATGCTATTTACATTGATACAGCCGGTATAGGAGGGAATTCGGGCAGTCCCATTTTGAATATTAATGGTAAGATTATCGGTTTGTTTCTATTTGGTATTGTTGGAAGTGAAACCTTAAATGGTGGAGCCAATCTAGATACTTTACGACGTTCATTACAATTTTTACGCACCGGTATCGACAATAGACCTGAAAAGTTATATTTGGGATTGAATTGGGAAGTACCAAATGCATTTAGAACTCAAACATATTACAATGACCCTACTGGATTTCCTAAACAAGGTTTAAGGATTACTGGAGTCGATACTACTACTGACGTCGATAATTTACCGAATAGTCCGTTTCATCCGCACTTTCAAACCGGTGACCTTTTGTTGTCCTATGTTATTCAAAATAAGAAAACTGAATTGGGAGCATTGCAATATCAACGGACTTTAGGACAATTGATTTATGCTCTACAGTCCCATCCTCTACCCGAATCAATAAAATTCTATTATATTCGCAGTGCTAACGACGGCGTATTGGAAATTGATATTCCTATTCTTAATGCCAAGCGTTATAGTGATGTAGTCGATACAAAAGACTTGGTACTCATTGGGGGAGGAGGATAAATAAAAATCCCGTAAAAAAATTCAATACTATTTAGGAAAAATTCTATTGAAAACATTTTGCCTAAAGAATACAAGTTCGGTGGCAAAAAATGAAAACCCCATTTTCCTATTTTTCATTATCATCATTGTTTTTATTATTGTCTCATACAACAACCGGTCCTGTACAGTGTATGCATATTAATAAACCATGGAATCCAGAATCATTTTATCATATGACACAAAAGTTTACTAGTCAACCATTTACTATACACGAGCATTATTCTACAGTATCGCTTCTACTGGAAAGTAGTATTAATTTGTCTCAAATCGAAGCAAATCAATGGGCTTCTTATTTTTATTATACCAATGCCAATCAATATATTGAATTGGAAATGATTCAACCATGGAATCGCCTAAATACAAAAGTACATCAACATTTAGTCCATGTATGTGAATCTATGATAGAGTACCGTACAGATACTATTCCGCTCGACCTTCACGCTGATTTTTCCAATAGAAATCACGAAGAACAAAATCGAGAGAAAATGCCTAAAGAATCTACTTTAGGAAGTTGGTTGATTCCAATCAATCAACCCTTTTCGTATTTTCTCTCCGATTCATTATCGAAAGTAGATTTAGAAATCCAAGAATCAAATCAATACAATCGAGAGAAATATTTATTGCATTTATGTTCATATGAATTGAACAACTTTTCTACATTGACATATGATCCATCCACCGGTCATCTTCAATACAAATATATCCAACCAATTCATTTGGAAGTGATTATACAAAACATTTTAGCATTTTCGAGAGAAAATGATGGAACCAGTAAAATACCTAAATCCATTTTATGGGAAAAGGCAAAGTATTTAGGGATTTTGTTGATTCAATATGAAAAGTTGATTTTTGAAATATTTTCCTCTGAAGAATCTTTAGGCATTTATTCATTGCCGGAATACCGTAGAAAGATCATAAATCGCCTTACTATCTACAGTAATACTATTTTACATGGATTGCAAAATATGCCTTTGTCTCAAATTCAAGAATCGAAGAACGCCATGTATTTACAAGAATCCGAACGGTTGTGGAAGTACCGTAAACAAGTGGAAATGAATGCTGCGCGGGTCCACCATTTAGAATGGAGTGTTAGTTGGATACCATTGACATCAACCATATATTCTACAGTAAATTCCGTCATTATGGAACCTGTACAATGGTTATCCGAATGGTTCCAGATTTGTCTCCAGAAAATCACTTATGTAGCCTTCTACTATATTTTATACTTTGGGTCTATTGCGTTTACTTTATACCACGTCTACTGTAAATGTAGAGGATTAATGTATACAAAATATGGAAAATAATGATTCTACAATAGAACTCAAGGTTGACATTGATGTTGAACCTGATGTACCATCACCAATCGATTCAAATGAAAAACAAAATTCGCGAAATTTTCCTACCTTTAGGAAATCGTTGACACCTAAAGAAAAACAATACATTCATCGTTATATAGAATCTTTAAAACCAAAGTCACCAGAAAAAGAAACATGAAAACATTTGCACATCGAGGATACAATGCTAAAGACAATACATTAGAAGCCTTTCAAAATGCAATTGGAGAGAAATTCGATTATTTAGAAGCCGATGTTCACCGTACAGCAGATTACGATTTAGTCTTACATCATGACCCTATTATTGGAACCCATTATATTGAAAAGACCACCGTTGATATTTTAACAGAGACTTATCCTGATTTATTAACTTTAGACGCTTTTTTCCTACATTTTCCACCTACAGTATACAAAGCATATTTAGACCTAAAAGGTGGTGATTCTGTCTCTACATTAGTGATGAATTATTTGAACCAAAAACGGATCACTTTGCGTAATATTATAGTAGCCAGTTTCAATCGATATCATTTGAATACGTTTATTCATAACAAAATACCGGTAAAATTGGGATTTATTACAGCAAATACGTATTTACCACATGAATTGGACACAATGATGTACGGTATTGATTTTATTGTGGTTGAATGGGCATCTTTATCGAACCGGTTAATCGAAATCGTTTTACAGCACAACAAGAAAATCATTGTGTATACCTGTAAGACGATACCAGAGTATCAATATATCAAGCGATTTAATCATGGGTCTACTAATACACTCTACGGTATTGTATCGGATATAATTATTCCTGATGAAAACAATATAAATCCAACTACTTTGAATTAGTATTCATCTACTATAAAAAATATGAGTAGTAGTATAAGTGCAGCAAAAAAACGCAGAGCCAATATTAGTCAGGTTCAACAACAATCACCAATGCAACAACAGCCGCAGCAACAATCAAAACCAATGAGTTTACCTCAAGTATTAAAAATGTTTGATTCGCGTTTAGTCACATTAGAAAAAGCCACCAATGAAGCAAAACCACATAGTGTAGTAGTAGAAAGCCCGGGTGTTTCTCAAGAAGAGACAACTGCTATTAAAGAAGTATTAAATGAATACGACGAACGTTTCCAAATGTTGGCAGGTGAAATCCAAGAAATGAAATCAGCCTTGATGAAATTGCAAACCTATACGATGGACGTAAATAAAACATTATTGGAAGAACGAGTCCAATATATGACACCAGTGGCAAATACACCATCTTCTACAGTAGACCAATCAATTGATTATGACAATATAGTAGCCACTCCAGAAACAATAGAAATGATAGATGCCAATGTAGATTCAACTCCAGAAAATTTATCATCTGAAGAAAATGACAACCAACAAGATGAAGCAACTGAAACGAATGCAAAATTGGATAACTTAGATGATGTAAATGTAAATGAAGACTTTGAAGTATCCTTTTCTACCAACGATAAAAAAATGAAAAAAAAAGGTCGCAAATAAATAATTCTACAAAAAATATATAATTACGTAAACAACATATAATTATATACACATATACTATTACATTCCATGAGTGCCAATACAATGAACACTGAAGAACGCGAACAATATGTCCAAGAAATAGAAAGCACCAAGGCTAAATATTATCAAGAACATAATAAAAACCGTTTTTTCAAAAATTCACAAAAGTTAAAATGCGCTACTAGTATTTCACAACAAATGGACATTCATAAAATGATTAAATGTACAGTATTCCAAGTCCCAAATACCAATATTTTGTACTATAATTATCTAGTATTCAAGAGTTATGCGAATGAACAAGTTACACCAATCTTATATCAATATGTAGTAGCATTAGTAGATAAAGTATTGAAAGAATATTCTTCATTTGAATTCCACGTGAATCTAAAATCGTTCACTATTTCAGCAGCCCAGCGATATTATCATATTATATGTTCAGTATTTGAGGATAATACTGCATTTACTGGTAAAATGACAAGATTGGTCATTTATCATACCCCTTCTGTAATAAACAATATAAGACAATTATTGTACAATAGTATTAAGGATATAGTGGACAAAGTTGAATATTTTTACAAGGATAGTGATACACACATTGCTAAATTATTTGATATATCTTCGTAAAAAAGTATTTAGAACAAATTCACTTTAATAAATCAATAAAATAACCAACCCAAACAACCTAACTATGAGATTGACCATTAGTGACCCCGTTAAAGCAGAAACATTTAGCCAATTGTTTCAACCCATGAAAACTTTCACTGATTCCATTAACATTACTTGTAAACAAGACGAACTTTCTGTACAATGTATGGACTCTGCTATGATATTGATTGCACAATTAAGTCTACCAAAATCTTGGTTTACTACTTATGACGTAGAACAATCAGAAGTAATAGGAGTGTCTACCGGTTTACTATCAAAAGTGTTAAGTATCAAAGACAAAACGCAAGGTTTAGAGTGGAATACACATGAACGTACAGACCATATTTTTGTACGGTATTCTAGTCCAAGTGAGAATAAATTGGTATTTGAAAAAACATTTGAAGTGCCATTACTTGATTTGGATTCCGAATTAATGGAAATCCCACCTATAGAATATTCAGCCGACTTTGCTTTACCTACTTTGATATTCTCCAGTATGATCCACCAATTGAAACAATTCGGAGAAGCAGTTCGTATTGAATGTACAGAAGAACATATTGAATTAGTAGCCGAAAGTGTAGAATATGGAAACATGAAGACACATATTCCAATACAAGATTTAGAAGAATATTCCATTGAAGAAGGAGGAGCCGTTCGTGGCTCATATGCATTAAAACATTTGAATCTTATATGCCAATACCAGAAAATCGCGAAAAATATGGAAGTAGGTGTATCATCCGAATATCCAATGAAAATGGACTTTAGTATGGATGAAAATACACTATTGACTTTCTACATTGCCCCACGCGCTGAAGAAAATTAGGTTAAAACCCTATTCTATAGAATGTAGTATCATTGTATAGAAAAATATGTGGACAACTATTATCTTATTCGTATGTATTTTATTTTTATATATTCATATTCAACACCAATTCAAAAGTGGAAGTGATTTAGAAATATATGAATATGATTATACGACTCATCAAGATTTCCAAACCATTGTTAATTACAAACAACCAATATTATTCCCATTGACCGATTTACCGTCTATTCCGCAAAGTTCACCGGATTATTTGAAAGTAAAAGATGTACGCGATTATCGCGCTAAACAAAACGAAAATACATATGTAGACCCAATTCATTTACCCAAGGACAATGCACATAGTTTATTTCAAACCGATAAAAAGTCGATTTTCTACAGTAATGACAACCATAGTGAAATTGTGCAGTCAATTGAATGGACATCATGGTTTGACCATCTTAATACATATTTGAAACCGCAATTTACTGTTTCCACGAATTATGATATATTGTACGGATCGGCCGGTACACAAACCACAACATACTATTTACAACAAAGTCATAACTTTTTATACTTACCACCGAAAGAACACAATACAAGTGTCCGTGTAAAAATGACCCCATGGAAAAGTAAAGAATATTTATCTACAGTAGAAGACCCGGTTTATTATGAATTCTGGTCAAATGAAAACTTGTTTCATCCATCTTCTAAAGAACTCCAATCATTGGATTTTCAATTGGAACCCGGACATGTTCTTTCCATTCCACCTTATTGGTTCTACAGTATTCAATTCACAGAATCAAACCAAGAAATTGTAAAAGTATCGTACACTACCGTAGCCAATGCTTTGGCTCATAGTAAGTCTATTTTACAGTATTATTTACAACAGCAAAATATACAAGAAAAATGGCTAAAGCCTTTTACCAATGATTCTCAAAAATCGCCTAAAGTAATAGAATCCAAAGAAGAACCTGATGAAGAATCCAAAGAAGAGCCGACTAAACAACCAAAAACAAAGATTAATACTGTAGAAATACAACATCCAAATAGAAATAACGATAACCAAAACCCCACGCCTACGAACGACCAACTTGCCGATTCGTTATTAGAAGAATTGACACCATCTGTACAGTCATAAATCTAAATATTCTCTAAAAAGTTTATTTTGTTTTTATACTGTATAACACATATGGCAATGGCAATAGTAATAAAGAAATACAAAAAGTCTAATAAAAAAAGAAAGTCGTTAAGTAAATCGAAAGTACGCCGTCATAATAAGACACTAAGAGACAATGGTATATCGAACAATCAAAAGTCACGTATTATCAAAACCTTTCTGGAAATCATGAATGGAATCAAAATATATCACTGGAAAACGAAATCGTATTCACAACATAAAGCAACCGACGAACTTCATGAAAAATTATCCGGACAAAGTGACCGATTTGTAGAAGTACTAATGGGCAAAACATTCAAACGCATTAATATGGTAGAAGATAAAATGAAATTGTACGATTTCGATACGAAATACGAATTCCAACACAAAATCTTTGAGTTTAGGCAATTCTTGATCGATCTTTCTATGGTATTCCCTTCCAAGAAAGATAGTGATTTAATGACAATCCGTGATGATATGCTTGAATCGGTAAACCAGTTCTTGTATTTACTAACATTGAAGTAAATGAAATGAAATAACACCCTTGTGTATAGTAAAATCGGCTTTCGTTTTAGTATACACGGTCATGAAATTATTGAAAACAATTCTCTACAGTTTAGCCATTCTGGCATTTTGTATAGGAATCTATTTATGGGTACAATCCTATTTGAAATCGAATCCTACTATATTATCCAGTTCATCATCATCTGTACAGTTTTTATCCAAAGAAGAAACACAAAATGTACTTAATGATGATACTGACCATTATTATAACCGATTCCAAACAGACGATTTGTTAGTGAGAGGAGTAAAATCAAAAGACGAATATTTAGCAAAAATAGCCAATAGTGCATGCGAAGTAGATCCGGAAATCCAAGAAAAGGTCGAAGACTGTATAGAACGTCTACAAGCACGAATGGAAACAATGCAGCAAGAAGAAATAGAAGGAATTCGTATTGCTAAATTAAAAACATTACCATGGAAACTCGGGTTCACCTGTGATAAAGAATACGAAAATGGATTACCCCATACAAGAGGTGACGTTATTTTATTGAACAACAAAGACGTGAAATCGAGAACCATTACCGAGACTTGTCAGCTATTACTTCATGAACAAACCCATGTGTATCAAAAAACTGTAGATATGAAGAAGTATTTAGAAGAAAATTACGATACACTTACATTGTCGAAAGAAGAAACGCAAAAATTACCGGCGAATCCCGATACAGATGGAAAAGCATATGTTCATAAAACCAATGGAGAGAAATATTTAGGACAATATTCAAAGAAACCAAAACATTTCCGTGATATCCAATATTCAAGCAATGATGGTGTAAAAAAGGAACATCCTTATGAATATGCGGCATATAAGATGGAAACCTTATATGAATAAAAAATTATTTTCTGTACGGTATTTATACCACAAAAAACACACAAGCATGTTTTTTACCACCCCTACCATGAAAAAACTCAAGGCCCGAAATACTGTTCAACAGTATCTCGAGCGAGAACATTTGCGCATAGACAATATAACTTCTATTAGAGAAATTGTAAAGGAAACCCGCGGAGGAATGGTGTTTAATACACTTGTACCACATGATTCTTATTTAATGAAGAACTGTTCTAGTAATGTATATATAGGATATGTCTACAGTAACCTAAAGGAAGTGAAAAAACGATTTGATAAATATTTTCGAGAGAAAAATGAACGATTTGACCCACAGGATTTTTACGACGATATTTTGTTATTGACTGATACACGTACACAAGAACGTGTTGGTTTTGCTATTACTGAATATGGAGAATGCGATGCCATGCCTAATACACACGCTTTAAAATTAATTTGTGCGATCAAAGGTTATGGTGAATTATTGCTATATTCTTATTTATTTGCTGCAAAACAACAACAGAATGATGGTATTTTGGAATTAGCCGGTCATTTTGAAAATATGGGAGGATTATGTGCGTACAATAAATTTGGATTTCGTGAAGATATGTCAATGAAGCATTCTGAATGTTTTGGAGAAATGGGGACATTGCCTATGAAAGTGAGTCTTTCAAAAATAGGTTATGATTATTTGGATCTTGTATTGGAGTCAAAACGAAACCCTGAAAATAAGACTATGCTCACTAATATATTAGAAAAAGACGGTACATCGGAACCATTGTGTAATAAATATTTTATTAAAAATCCAGATGATCAAGCAAAATTACTAGAAAAACGACTTTTATTACAGAAAAAATTTAATACAAAGTATTATCGTAAAAGACCTGAATTAATGAAAAAACAAAGCGATAAAATAAAAAAGGACCAAGAAACTTTTTTGAAACAAGCATTGGGTAGGACGATGAAAACCCGTTCTCAAAGCCGGGAAAGTCAACCCAAAATAAATCGCATTACATTGAAGCGTAAAAGGGTTATTTATTCACCATCCAAATCCAAATCCAAATCCAATTCCAAATCCAAATCCAAATCTAAATCCCAGTCCCGGTCCCGCACTCAGTCCAAGCGACCTAAAGTCCAACAAGTAAGAAAAAAACCCAGAACCAGGTCAGATTCTAAACATTCTTCTACATTACGCAATTATATGAAACCACTAAAGCATATTAAAAAATGGGTAAAAAATACAAAGGGTAGAAAAATGGCATATTTATTATAAGAGAAATGTTAAAAAATTATATATTTAGTAACATTATTTTATTACCGTCTTTTAAGTAAGTCGTGAAAAAATATTATATGGAGGAGCCACAACACGGTCTGTATTCTTGTATAAAACACCCATTGGAGTCTTTTTACCATATACAGTTATTTTTGCCATAATATTTTCATTAGGAGTACTAGAAATATCTTCTTCTACAAGAAGCATTTTATTCAGAATTTCCATATAAGCATCTGTTACATTACACACTTTTCGTGTATCAGTATTGTTTTTATGAACAGGAGGAGTTCCAAATTCATGATCATACAAAGGTGGCTTCAAACTACGAATGATTGAATTTCGATTTTCGTCCAAAGTTAAATTATACAAGCGCAAGTCATGACTGACATTTGGATACAATGAAGTAATATTATAAAAGTCATTAAGTTTAGGAGGAACTTTATCTATTAATCCATACCCGAGGTTCTTACCACATTCTGGATCACATTCTTCTTGTTTGCATACTGTTTTATGGAAATTTTTCACACCTTTAACATAACTTCTACCGTAATCAATGATTTTCACAATATATGAACTTTGGAAGGTAATAGTTTTATTTTTACCTATATGATATGTGTACTCTATTTTTTTATTGGGGTCAGAGAAGGGCTGGTATAACAAGACATTCCCTGTATGCAAATCATAGTGAGTAAATGTTTCTCGGTTATGATGTAAAAAGAAATAGATATGAAATAATGTAATGAGTTGTGTATAGTCATCATCTTGACCTTTCATAGAATTACACAACTCAGTATAATCATTCAATGACTCAACGTCATGGAAATGTTGTATTAATACACTTTGTAACATGGGTTGATTACAACTATCTTTTATAATATTGACTATCGATTTGTTAGTAAAATTGAAAGTATCAGGTAACTTGACTTCAGCCAAAAAATCATTAAGATTACTGATTTCTTTTGAACGTTTAGCAGTATTCCAGGACTTCATGCTTTTGTATTGATACAAACCATATGTCTCCACTAAACAAGGAAAATAAGCACCCATATCATTCAAATGCTTCCCAACAAAGTATTCGTATAATAAATTGTCGCTATTTGCATGTATCGAAGTTTTTAAAATAGAATGAGCTTTATAATCATTTTTTTCATATGGAATTTCGTATACAAAACCATTTGAAGAAGGTTCTCCTAATCGTTTAGCATTATGTTTGACGAGTGAAAAATCACTAAAGTTGTTGAAAAAGGACTTTATTTTATTGCGTTTTTTGCCAAATGCTAAACATACACCTGAATCCGAACAAATTGCTTTTAAATAATGAGATTTGATATTGGACCTATTTTTTGTCATGGTACGAGCAATAATTCTTCTAGAATTCTTACGGGATTTCAATTGACCCCGTTTTGACAATATTTCTTTGGAACTAATTTTGGGTTTTAACTTAAGCGTTTTACTCCTTTGACTAGTTTTACTATCTCTACTTTGACTACCTCTACTTTGACTACCTCTACTTTGACTACCTCTACTTTGACTACCTCTACTTTTGTTACTGAGTTGGTTGATATTACGCGACCCAATTGTATTGCCTCGTGTAATCATATTACTATTAATATATAATTGGTTTACATATTAATTTGTATTTTTCTAATTTAAACTTGAAGATTTAAAATGGGACATTTTCAATCATTAAGGGTCAAATACCAGTAACGGTTTGAAAAATAGAAACAATTACTCTTCTTCTACCAATTCTTCCTCTATAGTCTCTTCAACAACAACCTCTTCTTCTATAGGTTCTTCTAAAGGTTCTTCTGGTGATTTGCCTTTGCCAAACAATTTACGCATGAATCCTTTCTTGCTCTTCTTTTTCATTTCATTTGTACCGGATATAGCATCCTTGGAATCATAGTTGTCACTGTAAAAAGTGGCATTTTGTATACTATTTTCAGGAACACTGGATTGAAAAAAACTCATGCGACTGGCACGACGAGAGCGAGGAACAGGCATACCATTTTCACTCATGGGTCGGCTACCGGACAAAGCAGATGTTTTATCACTAAATGCTTTTAATATCACGCTATTGACACGCAATTTGAATCGATTCATATTGGATTCATTTACTACAGTCCATACTTCGTCGTGACATCCCCAATCACTGTAGGGATAAATACAGTAACCATCATTGTCCCAATGTTCGCCCCAACTATTACGTAATATAAACCCTTTGCTGTTATATCCTACTATAGTCATAGCATGACATCCTAATTTCTCCTCTTCTTTGCGTTGCTTCCATAATTGTGTAGTGTGATTGAAAACGGGGAAACAAATCAAACATGGTCCATTGACAACCAGTGCTTTTTTCAAAGTCTCCATGGTACGCATACGAGCATAACCATCGATCTTGTATTTCGCACCCTCTTTGTACACGTCTTCACTAATTTCGTCTTTTTTACCATAAGGATATGATTCTTCGGTACAACAACCGTTGGTTTTTAAAATTTCCATCATAGTTCTACCACATAATAATGTAGTATCTTGATTCGGGCGATTATTGTACAAGTATTGTGGTGATGCTTCAATTGGTTCTTTCATAATTTTACGGGTATACCATTCAACCATACAAGCACCCACGAATGCAAGTGAAGTACCCTGGATACCTTGGTTGCGAACCCTTTGTAAATGTTTGCGCCAATCTAAACTGGATGGTACCGAACGGATTTCATCATATAAAGGCTCGGCATTCCAATCGCGTTCATCTTTAGGCGATGGTATTATATTAAAAAAAGTAGTCTTCTCGGATTGGTCTAATGCTTGACTTTTGTATGTCATTATTATATGTATTAACCTATTATAATTTTTTCCAGGATTACAATAGTAGGCCACGGAGTAATGATAATTGTATAGATTTAGGAAAATTTCCTTTTAGTTCACGATTATACAATGCTTTTGAAATAGGACCGTTTATAAAATGCCATCTTCTATTGTATACGCTATGAAACCGTCTTTGTATTCTTCTTATAATAGTAGTTTTATCTACAGGTTTTGCGTCTTGTGTATTTATTTGACTAAATGTAAAAATGGCTAAATATTTGTGATGTTCATTGGGTACCCAATATGAATCGACATAAGGAATAATAGATTTATGATAGAACACATCTAGCGGTATTTTTGCTAAAGAAATGGTGTTTGTTTCATGGTTATTTGAACTTGTTACTAAAATACCAATATAAGTGGTGTTCGGTGAAGACGTTTCCATATCTAATTCTTCTTCCAATTCATCTTCATATTCGTCAATAGAATTGTCAAATATATGAAATAGTTCATAGTCTTCTACAGTTATATTTGTTCTTATAGACATAACACTCATTCGTATGGTTTTATATATTATATGGCTTCTCATGTATTTAGTCATATTTAAATTACGAATGTCATTCAATTTTTTTGTATTTTTTATATATACGAAAAAAGTATGATATTTTCATCTGCTAGCATTACTAAAGTAGCCTTTTTATTTATTACGTATGTAGTAATTGCAGGAGGTGTACTTACTAGAGGATTGCCTTGTCAATTACAAAGAGAGTTAGAAACAAATAGATTTTTACAACATTTTATTGGATTTTTGTGTATTTTCATCTTTATTATGATGGAAGGTGGTTGGGATTTCAATAACAAAGGTAGAAAAGACGAATCTATGAATACAAATAATGAAAATGAATCAAATAAACCTGAAGAAATCGCTAATGATTTTTCCAATGGAAATAGCATTCAAACATTTTTCTATTCCATCGCCACTTATGTTGTTTTTATATTATCGTCTAAAATGCAATTGATACCAAATCTATTATTTTTAGGAATATTATTTGTTGCTTATCTTGTTACTACACAAACGAATTATTGGGCTAATCGTAAATTAATCACACCATTACAAGTAACATATTCAGAGACAATACAAAATGGGTTAATCGGTTCTTCTATGGTTGTATTAGTGTATGGATTTGTGGATTATGTTATGTATCAAAAACGCCAAAGGGGAAATAAGTTTGATATTGTCAAATTCATATTTGGTGCTCCAATATGTGATTATGACAAAAAGAAATAAATTCAATTTATACCAGTGAAGATTAAATATTGGAGATACATACTAATTGGATTAAATCTTCAAGGGTGTAAAATTATTATACATATAAACTTTGATTAGTGGCAATGTACTTCAAAACCATTTCTTCGATTTGACTCAATTTATGTAGCCATTCTGTTTGCGTGCGGCACCATTCTAATTCGTACAGTCCACGTAATTCTTTGGCTACCGTAGCCACTTTCATAATAGCCTTTGTAAAGTCACCTAAACTAATTTCTTTGGGCATTAAATGTTCGTTTATAAACAACTTACATTGCTCTTCGGTTGTACAGTCACACCATTCCATTGACTCAGCAACAATATTGAATTGGAAAGCATCTTCATATCGAATACCAGTAGCAATACCACGTTCCCCTTCTTCTTGTTCGTACAGTAAATACATCCCTTTCATTTCCAACAAACGCGAACGTAAGAATTCGTCATTGACTTGTGGTATTGATATATCATAATCGGAATTGACCTTGACATCGGTTACACACGATAATAAGCCGACAATTTGTTTCGGAGTAAAATCCTCAAAATAATTCCACTTATCAATCATACAAGTTACCCATATAGGACCATGGACTTCGGCAATATGAGAACAAATCGACCCATTTGTAGTGGCCACTAATTTGTCTGTTTCTACAGTCAAAAACTTTTCTTGTTCCATATATTTGCATATACGCAATACTTGGTTTTCGACGTGCTTTTCTATAGTATTTAATAATTCATGCTCTCTTTTCATCATTTTTTCTTGTTTTTCGATGTCTTCTAGTAGAAACGAATCTTGTTCTATATTTGAGTATTCTGTTGATAATTCTTCCATTTTCTTCAAAAACTGTTTCTTCTTTTTAGGTTGACATACTTGCATTGATGCAATATGGTCGCGATATACAGCACATAATCCTCGTGGTGTTTTGATAGTAGTATCTGCCTTATTTTTCATAGATTCAAACATTTCTTTGCAGTCTAAATAGACATTGCGTTGATGATGTATTTCTATGACCATATCACCAAATAACATACTTTTACTGACGAACGATACCATAGATTCTAGATTCACATCCGGACTCGATTTCAATACATTCAGGATTAAATTGTAATCGATCTTAAATTTAGATACTAAACTAGGTGGCTTTCCACCCATCATTAGTTTGTATTCCACCGAAGATGGAAAATTGCGAAATAGATTTGTACAGTGAATGACATAGCCGATTGTATCAATTCCACGCCGTCCGGCTCGTCCGGACATCTGTGTATATTCATGGGAATGCAATGTACGATCTAAATCACCGTCGAATTTCATTATACCGGTGAAAATGGCCGTTTTAATCGGACAATCTAAACCAATGGCAAAGGATTCGGTGGCAAATAAGAATTTAATATAACGTTTACTGATACACAACTCTACAATCTCCCGTAAAATAGGTATCATTCCACTGTGATGAATACCTACCCCCTTTTCCAAGAGTTTGACCAATTTCACGTATTCCGGTAACCGTAAATATTCTTCGTAATTGGGCAATCGGCGAATAATCTGTTCGGCCTCTTTCTGTACAATATAAGGTACCTTTGTATCGTCTTCCAGTAAATTTGTAGTCAATTCTTGTGCACACGACTCCACGTTTTTACGGGAAAATACAAACGCAATGGCGGGAAGCATATTTTTGGTTTTCAAATGTCGGGCCAATTGATTTAGGCAAAATTTACGGTTAATGCGAATACGTTGTTTGTCCAGTACAGTACGCACTTCTTTGATTTGATCATATCCTTGAGCATAAAACTTACCTTTACTGTCTTGTAACATAATGGGTTCTTTAATTAAAGTACGTAACCGTTCTTTTAGTGTTTTGTCTTTGATGAGTTTGAACTCGTGTTCGCCCATAGTAATGTATCCATAATGAACCAATGGTACTACTCTATGGTTAGTCGGGCATAAGTATACTTGCTTGTTTGGGTGATTGGATTCAATCCATTCGGCAAATCTCTCGGGTTTATCCAATGTAGCCGATAACATGATCATTTGAATATGGTCCGGTAGCATTAAAATAGCCTTTTCCCAGACTTGTCCTCGGTCAGTATCATTAATATAATGTACTTCGTCGAAAATCACCGCAGCCAATTCATTTTCAAAGTCCATTTGAAATTGGAGAACATCTTCATTGGTAATAGACTGATTAAATAGACGGTTCATTAAGATTTCAGTAGTCATAATCAATACATCGGCTTCTGGATTGGTTTTAATATCACCGGTAAACAACCCGAACGAAATATGGGGGAATTTATTGGTGAACTCATAAAACTTTTGATTGGATAAGGCTTTAATAGGACTGGTGTAAATGACTTTTTTCCCCTGTGCTACCAGATGTTCAATCGCAAATTCAGCCGGTAATGTTTTACCAGAACCGGTATGTGCGGTAATCAAAACGTGTTGTTGTAGTAAAATGGCTTCGATGGCATATTTTTGAAATGAACTCAAATCGTACGGGAATCGTTTGAAATGTTCTTCGTACGGTCTTTTGGATTCATCATCATTAGCAGTGGGATAAAGGGTGTGGTTGCATACAATGACCATTTTGTATAAGGAGTAAATAAAAGTGATTTAGATGAACTGAATAAGAGAAACAAGGTATTTTTGTAATAATGGAAAATAGTGTTTATATGTATTCAATTTTTCTCTATTTACTTTGTATAGTGTAAAAAATACGTTTTTCTTTTATGTCAGGTACATTAAGTACTTTATCTAATGCAAAAACAAATTCAAGTTCTCTCCAATCGGTATCGGGAACCAAAGGTAATTCTAAACGCTCGACTCTACGGTCATTACCCGGGTCATCGAAATCAAGCAATAGAAGCCGGAAAAAGAAGGATTTATCGAGCATATGCGACGATCGTTATAAAACAAACGAGAAAATTACGTATGAAGATAGGAAAAATAAAGTTCAATGCCCAATTAATCCAAGTATGTTGAAACAATACTTTACTGACTCACAATTGAATACATACGATACAATTGTAGACAAATCTACTGGTTTGGATTATAGAGGAGACCATTCTTTATTTAAAATCGGTAATCGTAAAGTATATAATGAAAATCTCAATAGCCATACAGCAACGACTTATATTTATATTATCAGCAAAGTAGTATCGGGTGAATTGTATTTCAAAGTAGGAGAAGGAGGCAAGAATGATTATACAACACGAGAGAAAGAAACACCTGGGCGTTTAGGCGATGCCCAAACATTTTTGATCCCAGGTTTAGAAGAAATAGGATATAAAGTACATTACGTATTTTATTTCTATCGCGATTCTCACCCATATACACACAAACAATTCATTGGAACTTATATGGAAAAACGATTACATGAAGTCTTAAAAATAATCTTTCCACAAATGGTTATGCGATTTCCTACAGATTATGCTAGTGAATGGTACAAAGTGAATGAAAAAGAAGTGAACTTTTTCATAGGCTTCATATTAGACTGTTGTTATATCTACAGTACTATTCCAGGTTTGGCTCCGTTGGAAATATGGAAATATGAATTGAATAAGGATAATGAAACACCAAACCCAAATGACCTAAGTAAAAATGTTGATTTGGAAAAATCAAAAGATGCTGAAAAACGTCTAGAAACATTTTTCCAAGAAAATACCGACTTACAAATATTGCGGGATTATAAAGAAAGATTACGTACACCTACAATACCTCCGGCAGAAATAATAGTGACTTTAAAAAATGATCCATTATTGGAGAAAGTGAAGAAAGAATATAAAGTGAATCATAAATTGGACTATAAATTGGATGAAAACTTAACCTTCAAGTTAGATACTATTGGTAGACCTTCTACAAACAGACTGAATCCAGAATCGAAACGCAAACAGCATATTATTTATACTGGATTAGAAATCGAAATACCGGATTCCAAAATAAATAAAATCAAAGAAGAATTTCGTAAATGCGGGGCAATAGATTATATTGAAACACAAATGGTACAAGAATTGCAAAACAATGGAATGAACAAAATATTATTTTATCTAACGTTAAAGGATTTTCTACGTATCGAAAAAAAGAAGAAATCAAAAGAAGAATACAATAATTGGGCATTGAAAGATGAGTATGTAAATCTCATGTCTACCAATTATGATTGCCATGTAAATATAGAAAAAGAGGATACTTCTTCTACAGTATTATTACCGTCGTTTTATTTTGAACCAGCCGTCATGAATTACTATGGTCACCAATATATTAATGATATTCATGATGACTATAGTGAGAATAACAATTCTGAGCAATTATCTTGGAAAGTCATCAATTATGACCCAAGTACGCGATTAATTACCCGTAGAACATACAACAAAGAATCGGAAGAATTGGAAAATGATGACGACAAAATGATAGAAGAATCGATACCGGTGTATAATATGATGAAATTAAAAGAAGTGATGACTGCAAAAAGGGATACTGCGAAAAAGATAAAATGGGAAAAATATGATAGTTATGTAAAAATTGGAGATGATAAGTATTATGTGGATGATCAAATCCAATTAAGAAATGTATTTAGGCATATTATTAGAGGTGTTCCAGAAGTAAATACCAAAAGTAATGAATGGGAGTGTTATATTATTGATTCTATATGGACAGATAAAAATGCCAGTGATGAAATGAATCCAGTCATTGATGTAATAAACATGGATGAATATATGGAAAATAATCAAAAAAAGACAAAATGTGAGAAACTATATTTACGTGTTCCATATTTAAAAGGCAAAATACGCTTAATTAAATCAGCACCACGTGAATCAATACAAAAACCATACAAAACCAATCAAATACTTAAAATCGAAAAAGGAAAATTTTTTGCGAATGACGATATGTTGAAAAATCATTGGCAGCACACAGATTTTCATTATCTGAGAATTACACAAGTAGATCGAGTCAATGAGAGATATAGCCTAGCCTTTATCGGAGATACTTATGATGATAACGGTTATGTTACTTTTGAAGCCGGAAAAAACTTGAAACAAATAACAGAAAAAGAAATTCCAAATGATTACAAAGTAGAATTACCATTTCTACTGGGCTATAAAATAGAAAAAATAGTGGGCCAAACAGATACAGGATCTCATTATTTAGTAGAATGGAATGATGACTTTCTTAATGATAAAAGAAATTATCAATATAAGGTTCCTCCTGATATTTTAAAAAAATATACTGAGTCCAAAATAAAAGAATATGATGATGAAAATGCAAATAAAAAAGGGCGACAACGAATACGAACTAAGCGGTTTGAAATAACTAATAAAAGCAAAAGCAAAAGTAATAGTAAACGCAAAACCCAAAAGCAAAAGCAAAAGCAAAAGCAAAAGCAAAAGCAAAAGCAAAAGCAAAAAAGCAGAAGTAAATCAAGTCAAAGTAGTGAAGATACAATTCCTCAAAATAGTCCCGGAAAAATCAAGAAAGTCAAACGAAAGAAATTTTATTTAGGCGAAAAATAAAGTCGACCATATATATAGAATCAATATACACAAAATGCAAGGAGTAGTACATGGATTAAAAGAAGGTCAACATGACCGAGTAGATGAATTAAATCAACGCATTCGCGGGAGACAATTTTCCGACCAACCTTTAGCCCCAAATTTCAGCAGACATCCCGTCTTAACACGCTATTCACGATTCCCGATTGCCGATAGAGTTGCACCCGCAACGGTACCGATTCAACCTATGCCAATGCATAACGTACAAGCCAATTTTAACCCTGGGTCACGTGCTCCACCCACCACTTTTCTACAGTCTATAGATGTAGAATCCGGATTACGTAATCAAACTGTGGCAAAACAGAGCGCACATCAAGCCGTATATGTCCCCTCGTCACAAAGTGATTTATATAAAGTTCATGTACAACATCGCCCCGGACCGAACCCACACCCAAGTTTATTCAATCATCCTTCTACAAATAGTACATCGAGAGAACAAAGGGTGCAAAATCTACCAATTGGAAAGGACTTATTTAACAACAATACACGAACCCAATTGCGCTCTTTTGTGTAATTATATCGATTTATTTATTGTACTATACTATAGTATAATAAAAGCACACTTTAGGCATGTATAAAAATTTATATACTATTGGTTTAGTATTATTCATAGTATTAACAATAATTTGGTCTATACGTTATTTGGGATTAGCATCAAATGACGAAATGAAAGAAGGGTTCTCTCAATCTACTCCATATGTACTCCGAGAAAACAATACAATATATGATTCGTTTTATTTAGACTATTATGATGAAATCCATGCTTCAGAAAAATATAGTAAACAAGACGTGGATGCCATTATTGAAATAACCAAACCCAATGAAACGAAAAGTTCATTTTTAGATGTGGGATGCGGAACAGGACATTTGTTGAGAGAACTAGAAAACCGGAATTATGTATCATTCGGTGTAGATATATCACCTACAGTAGTTACAAGAGCCCATGAAAATACACCAGATAGCGAAATAAAATGTGCTGATGTTACTAATGACCCAATGTTATACGAAAACAATAGTTTCACTCATATAACTTGCACACATTTTACATTATATGAAATCGAGAATAAACGGACCTTTATGCGCCACTGCTATTTTTGGTTACAATGCGGTGGATATTTAATACTTCACTGTGTTGAACCAAGTAAATACAAGAAAACAGCACCCATTATCGATCTTTCTACAGTAACTCCATTGCAAGATATTACTAAGATATACCGAGACAATTTTGATTATTTACAAAAGTATATTGGTTCTGGATCTACAATAAATCAAATCGAGACATTTACCGATAAGATTACTGGTCATGTACGCCAAAACGAGAAACAATTATATATGGAGCCAAAAGAAGATATTATCAAACTAGCCAAAGAGTGCGGATTCGTATTTCACGCTGAATCACAATATAAAGATAGTTTGAACGACGAGTACCAATCTTTGGTTGTATTAGTTAAACCAATGTGTGGAGAGAATTAAAGCCCAATATAAATACCCCATAAATGGAGGAAACGATTTATCGGGGGCTGCGCCCCGATATTTCAGCGAACGGAGTGAGCAATTGCCATTGCCATGCTTTTTATTTTTTGTATGTATGTTATACAAAAGATATTTTATGTCAGTCCTACCATGTGAAATAATAAATCTTATTCTACAGTTTGCCAACACTGGAACATATATTACATATGATGAAAAATATGACTGTATGGTTTTTCGCTTTACCAAAAATAATCAAAAGTACGCCAAAATAAACGACATATATTCTACCTGTAAATTGGATACACACAATGAGTACGATGGATATACGCAAACCCAGATTACCTACCCAATTACATTGAAAAAAATTCCATCATGGTATAAGAATTTAGAGAGGTTTGAAAATGCAGAGAGTTACATGATTATAGTTGTAGAACAACACGAAGATGGTGAAATAAGGAAAACACATCACACATCATCAATATTGACATTCCAGAATGGTAACATATTGCTCAGTTAAATTTAATATAAAATGAGACATACAGTCAAAAAAGATTGAAGTGCTGCTAATGATTTAGCAATATTGGTGGCTGGATAAATGTCACCATAACCAAGAAGACATGCTGTAATTGTACTGAAATAAAACCGATCAAAAAGATTTTGAAAAATGGTGGGTCGTTGAATTTTTTCTTCTTCTGCTTCTACTTGTTCTTCTATATTTTGTTTCAATTCTTGGCTATTTTCTTGACCACTATTTATGTTGTTGTACTGAAATGATTCCAATGATACTTTCTTAGACTCTCTTTCTACAATATCATCTTTTACTTTATCTTGTACAGGGTTGATCCCTTGAAAGTGAGTAGTATCTAAAGCCAGGTAAAAAAAACTAAATAGGACGATTACTCCTATTAAGCCTATGATTTTTAAGTGATACTTATTTTTATTTCTTAAATATGAAATATTGAACATAATCGATATTGTTAATATATTATATCACGAGTTTTATTTTTTTCGTTAATTCTTTCTATTATATCTTCTACAGGGTCTATATATTTTTCCATAGTTGGAAAGATATATTCAATTAATATTGGAATTACTTTTTGCTTTTTGGGTTTCGTGCTTTTAGTTTTCTTTTCTTTTTCTTTTTCTTTTTCTTTTTCTTTTTCTTTGGTTTTGGTTTTGGTTTTGGTTTTGGTTTTGGTTTTGGTTTTGGTTTTGGTTTTGGTTTTGGTTTTGGTTTTGGTTTTGGTTTTGGTTTTGTCTTTGGGTTTGTTTTTTGGTTTGGGGTCGGGGGTGTCTTTTTCTTTCTTTTTTTTCTTTTCACCGGTAGTGGTTCTAGATTTGGCAGTAGTAGACCTTTTCTTCTTTGGTTCGTTTGTTTGCTTAGTTGTTGTCATAATTTTACATTCATTTTTACCAATATACATGGAAATCAAGTATGATTTTCAATTTTTACATCACCATTTAGATATCATCAATATTGAAACTATTGCCCCCTAAACAAGTATCCAAATAACTTTCTTCAGTATTTTCTTGTTTTTCTATAACTTCTTCTACATTATTAGAAAACTGAACATCTGAGTTATCATGATTACTGTGCATCATTTGTGAACGAATCATTTCGCTAAACTTATCAAATAACCGTAATTGCTGGGCTTGTGGTTTAGAATACACGTATTCTACGTCAACATGGGCTAAAGGTTTCAATGTTTGCCAAGATGAACGATTGTTAATCAATAAGAATGAATTCGTTTCCACATAGTTATTGCGCTTTTTTCTACCCCGCATAGAACCGGGTACAACTGCCACATAAACGACTCCTTTTTCATTTGTCACACGAAATCGTCCATTACCACTGACAGAATTGACAATCACATATTCTTCTTCTGTTGAAACGACAACCGGAAGGTCTATATTATGATTACCATTTTTTCTGGCCATAGATTTTGCTTTTTTACCACCTTGTATGTTCTTTCCCATTGTTTAAAGATTGATATAAAATTGATTGCTTAGATAGGATACTTATGTATATGCTTGTTGTATATATAATGAAATAAAGAAGTATTTTAAATTCATTCAATTTTTGGGAAAAACAAAAATTTCAATCCATTTCAAATCTTCACTGGTATAAGGTATAATATAGAGAGGAATTGGTAAAAAAGCATGACGTGGAACGGAGGGGGTAGGGGGGGAACCTAAAGGTTCCCCCACCCACCGGCATGATGCGGTGTTAAAAAGCAAGTTATCTAAAGTAATGAAATGATGTCCAAAACTGCGTTCGTTCCAATTCAAAAAATCACTGTTCTAAGCGAATGCAACTACGCATATACATGTTTTTTTGCAATTTTTGGAATTGAATTGATACCAGTAACAATTTGAAATCAAACTTCACTGGTATGTATAATAAGCGACGCACACGTGTGCGTGGAACCGAATGGTCGTCTCAAGTCTATCTTTCCCCTATGTGTATCGATGTGTATTCCAATACAAATAGGCTCTCCCAATAAGCAGTCCAATGGTTCTTTTATCCAGTTTTTACAGGTTCCATCATACTTTTGATATATCACAATCGATATGCTTACCAATGCGTGGAACAGATTGGTCGGCTTTAGTCGACCTTTCACCGAGCATAGCGAGGTCATTTAAACCCTTGAAGAATTAAATCCGCACAGCGGATTTATAATGGGACATTTTCAATACAAATAAAATCACTAAAATAGTCTCTCGGTTGTTGTTTCCTTTATCCAGAAATGAGTAGCATATCCAGAAATGAGGTACGTATCCCTGCAAAACAATAATTCTTCATTATTTGACACCCAATAAATATATATTAATTAGAATTCAGACTCCAGACTCCAGATTTTTTGCAGGTTCGAAACATAACTCATTTACTGATATCCTACTCATTTCTGGATATATAGAAGAACACCGAGAGAAAAACCAAAGGATTGGTCGGGCGTATGCCCGACCTTTCAGCCCATCCCTTCAGTACAAGGGATATATCATTCGACCCCATATATAATACCAAAAACGCTAATAAACACTTCTTATTCTACTATTCAACATGGAATCCACTTTTCATTCCTTTCAGCATACCAAATGCTCGTATTCAATCAATTAAAAACAAATACCCCCCTTCTTAGATGCCATCTTAACTACTGTAGTATTTACTGCATTCGCAAGACTAGCCAACTATTTAAACTACCTTTTCGATAGACAACAAAAACAAACAACCTATTTCTCTCTACTATACTATTTCTACAGACCTAGCAAAATAATCATATCAGGAAAAAACTGTACAATACCCTCCACTTACGGTGAATTCTACGTATCTTCCATCTACAGCGACCGATTCAACTCTGTTCTACAGTACATCATAACCAATACAAACCAATCCATACACGAAATGAAAGAACTCTATTCTATTAGTATAATAGTTTAGATTGCAGTAAAAAATTACAATATACATCATCATGCTATTTGAGACAAATCAATCCCCATAAAATCGAGGTCCATCATCATGGGATTGCCAATACAGCACACAAGGGGATATGAGAGATGTATCCCCCTCCTCCAAAAATTGAACGAACCGAGACAAAAATAAATCATCACATCAAATATGAATCAAGAACCATGGAAAAATCACAACAACAACAACAACAACTAGCAACAAAGCAACAAGAAACACTTTCTCTACAGGATCATTCCAAGCAGAAATGCACAGATCCAAACAGCCCATACATGACTCTCGCAAAAAAATGGGACACCATCACCATAAACCCACAGTTTATTGAACTTTGGCACATAAAAAAAATAGACTCCATACCCGTTATCGTATACATTCGCAAACACCAAGGTGAAATGTCTCTACACATTCACGCCACACACGTAAAAGAAGGCATTTCCTACGATGACTCTCTCTGGTGCTACTATCAATCGCCAAATTTCTACTATAAATCCATCGAAGACGTCGCAACCACATTGGAAATCATGGCCAACCGCATTGGTGAACTACGATACAACCAATACACTTGCAAACTAGATATACAAGATAACATTACAGAGACACAATGCCTATTAACCATATTCGGTGGAAATACCATTCACTCTACAGTAGAAACAACTCAAGAAGAATGCTGCATTTGCCACGAACCTACTTGCGTTACCACTCAATGCCAACACTTCGTTTGCGTCCCTTGCGCTGATAAATGCATCGAAACTTCACGAAGAGCATCCTGTCCAATGTGCAGAAACCCAAACGGACTAAACAAATCTTACACCGCACAAGACAGAGCAAACTACAATTACTATAACCAGGATGAAGAATAAAGAAAAAACATTTTTAAAACTTAACTAAAATTACACCCCCTTTTTTTCTCGCATTTTTGTTAAAACACATTGGTCCCATATATAGGACATGTTAGACGGACATATACAATGGCCCCACATATAGGACATACTAGACTGACATATACAATGGTCCCACATATAGGACATACTAGACTGACATATACATTGGTCCCACATATAGGACATACTAGACGGACATACACATAGGTCCCACATATAGGACATACTAGACGGACATACACAATGGTCCAACATAAAGGGTTAAAACTGTAGAAAAGATATACTTGTATTCGACACATCATGTGTCACCCATTATATGATATCACACTCATTTCTGGATATCTATAAAACACGAGGGTTTTCTCTCCAAAACATAAAAACAAAAAGACTATTCAAATTAAATTAATCAACAGACTATTCTTCCAAATCGAAGATGACGCACATCATATATATTCCTATTTTTTACTGCAATCAATGGATCTAATCTATTATACTAAATCAAGTAGTATAATGGTTTAGTATCAAATGCTTTAGTATCAAAAGGAATAACATCGTACAATTCTCCCATATACGAGAACCGTACATTCCAGACTCCAGAATCCAGATTTTTTGCAGGTTCGATACATAACTCAATTATTGATATCACACTCATTTCTGGATAAAGAAGATTGAGAGAAAAAACCAAAGGATTGCTCGGGATTACGCCCGACCTTTCAGCCCGCTTCGAGGGCTGTCCTAGAGTCCAACTCCTCAGTAAACTAGTATAGTTTCTCTCGAATAAGATCATCATGTATATTCTTATTTTTTACTGCAATCAATGGAACTTTTCCATTAAAGTTGGTCCAGTGTATAGGTTTAGGCGTATTTCAAAAGCCTCCAGAATCCAGAATCCAGATTTTTTGCAGGTTCGAAACATAACTCATTTATTGATATCACACTCATTTCTGGATATCTATAAAATAGAAGGTTTTCTCTCCAATTCATAAAATCAAAAAGATTCTTCAAATTAAATTAATGAACATACTATTCTTCCAAATCGAAGATGACGCGTGGGATCCCCGGGTACCGAGCTCG
>JGI24917J38488_100925_pt1 | contig 24665 bp, 19 predicted proteins | sample LinPfosmplate5_FD_38488 | JGI IMG/M metagenome (IMG submission 38488)
TGCAGGTCGACTCTAGAGGATCCCACGCGGAGCATCCTGTCCCGATACATCGAAAACCCCAAACTGTATCCGTACAGAGGAAAAGAATACAAGTACCATCTCCGTATTGCCCTTCTTGCTGTGGTGGACTTGCGTAAAGGGCGGCATTGTCGCCTGATTATGTGGAAAAAGGCCAAGATAATACTTGCTAACCGCCCGTACACCTCTGGTGATTACAAAAACAAGAAAATTCACGATACACACTTGAGCACCGCGGCCGCCGCACGTCGGTACCCCGAAGAATATGTTGGAGATGCTGACCAGATGACCACCAAGATTGCGCACATGTTCACGCGGATGGCGGAACAGCTCATGGCCAATGAAGTTCCGACTAAAAATAGCAAAGTGGGGGTGATGCAATGGGGGGCGGATGTGATGATTGATGCCGATGACCGTCCATGGCTATTGGAAGTTAATGTCAATCCAGGTTGGGTGACACGCAGTGGGGACACGGACATGGACAAATGTTGTTCACCCACTGTTACTGCAGAAGGAAATGACTTCATAGAAATGATGTGGACGTACGCCTATGACCCGCTTCTTGGGTTCACCGAGCGGCCGAAGCACTCCAGCGACTTCATTGAAGTCTACAACAGCCGGCCCGATACCTAAAAGTAAGGCGCCGCTATTTTTACACCACATATAGGTAAGCTGAGGATGACGCCGCACATCATCGCAGGCATTTTAGTGTTTGTCTTGGTGATAATTCTTGCCACTCTGGTTGTACTATTGGCCGGCCGCATTATCCATCAACCACCCACAGTCAGCGGCGGGGATGAACAGCTCCGCTACGTGTACGTCGCCGACCCAGATTTCCATGCGTACGAAGATGCATTTATTGCCTCAGCGCGGCGCCGGGGCATGGAACGCGCCGATCCCGACGGCGTCTCTGACCCGATAGCGCTCATGTACGCACAAGGGACAAAGTCGCTGAAAAATATGCGGTCGGCGCCGCTTGACCGGATCCGCGCAAAGATCCGGGCCTCCCTGCAGGCGGGCCCGCTCACGAACAAGGTCGAGCTCCATAAGGCCTTAGGACCGAACAGTGAAATAGTTCCCAGGACGCTGCAGTACCCGGCCGGCAACAGAGACGGCCCGCCATTTCCGGGCGGCGTGTGGATCTGGCGCCCCGAAAAAATGTGGGGCGGGTGGGGTGTTGACATAATCACGTCACAAGACCAGCTTGATGCTACACGTCAGACCCTTGCGAAGAAGTACCCGCGGAAGCGCGGGATACTCACTCGGTACATCACAAACCCAAAACTCTACCCACTGGACGGCAAAAAATACAAGTTTCATATCCGGGTGTGGCTGCTCGTCGTGGCCGAGAAGGGGGGCGCCCGCCTCGGCCTGTACACAAACGGAAAACTCATCACGTCAAACCAGCCCTACCGGGCGGCGGACTACACCGACAAGCGTATTCACGACACCCATATTACGACGGCCGCGACGTCGGGCCTGCGGTTTCCGGAAGACTACCCCGGCGACGCCCAAGAACTTCTGCGCAAACTTACCAAGATGTTCGCCAGGGTCGGGAATCGGCTGCTCTCCAGAGTGAAGCCAGCTCGGGGTGCCCGGTCGGGGTTTGAACTCCTGGGCGCCGACGTGATCGTAGACGCGGCGGACCGCCCCTGGCTGCTGGAGATTAATATGAACCCGTCGCCTCCTATTCGCGGTCCACCCGGCGGCCCAGATTCACAGAAATCAACCGTAGACATGATAAATGACGGGCTTTGGTCGTACGCACTCGACCCGCTCCTTGGGACCGGCCCACAAAAAACGTCGCCGAACTTTGTTGAGGTGTACAGCTCCGGCGTGGAAGTACCGCTAGGCCGCACCACGCCATCTATAACCCTGGTGGACATCCGGGCCCGGCACCGGGCCGGACTCCAAGCGATAACCTCCCAGCCCGAGACAATGAAGTCGGTCGGCGACGGAGAACCGTGGGGCGATACACAACTCGACAACTTTATTCGATACAACATTACTGAACAAAAAGAGGGGGGGTCTCGACGCAACTTCTATTGGGCAATTGAGGGTTGTCAATCTTTCCCGAAACTATTTGGGGTTGTTGGCATCCACGCCGTCGATTATGGGAAGGGGTCCGGGCCCGACAGTACAAAAGGCCTCGTATTTGTTACAAGATTTCTCGATAAGAAAGTGACCGGCCGGGGCGTTGGAACAGAAGCACTTCGTCGCGCGATCGATTTGTACAGAAAGGCGAAGAAAGGTGCTCGACCGTCCGTGTACGCCGACGTTCGACCAAGCAACATCGCATCCTTAAAGTCACTGAAAAGGGTCGGCTTCCAGGAGGTGGGCCAGGTGAGTATTCGGGGGCGGCCCTACATTCGGCTGCGGGCCACCGGCCAGGACGTTCAAACAAAAGCCCTGGAATCGATCCTGGATAAATTCGAAACCACGGCAGCCACGGGGTACTCGACGGTCCGGGGACGCCCCGCATTCTTGCGGCAAGAGGTCGCTTACTTTGGTGAGGTCCGGCAACGGATAAACCCTCACACCATAATCGACGGGACGGCCCACGTCGGGGTGGACACCGCGATCCTCGCCCAAATATTCCCCACCGCACAACTCACAGCGGTCGAACGCGACCCCGAGACATACCGCCGGCTGGCCAAGAACATGTCGGCTGCGGGACTCGATAATCGAGTCCACACAGTGAATCAATCGGTCGTTGATTACTTCAACTCCCGCGACCCAAGGGCGCCGCACGCGGACCTCGTTTACCTTGACCCCCCCTGGGGCGGGCCGGGATACTCGACCGCCGATGACCTCCCGCTCCCCGGTGACAAGGGGGACCCACCCACGCCCCTCCACATACTTGTCAATCGCGTTCTGGCATCGGGCACCCCCCTTGTTGTGTTAAAAGTCCCGCACAACTTCCAGCATGCCCGATTCGCCAACAGACTGGAGGGCGGGCGAATCGTGCGGGTGACCCCGGTTGAATACCAACAGAGACGTGCGCGTGCCGCCTTTCTTCTCCTTGAAATAGGCCCCGACTCCATCACATAACGGCCGACAGGTGCCCGTAACAATGGGCCCGGACCTGACGTTACTGCGACACACCACAACCTCACTGCTTTTTTTATCGTGCACGTCGATTACCTTGCCCACGGCAAATCCGAGGGGCTGAAAGAGCCGGGTCGTATGATTCGTGGCCGTATCATCTGCAAAAATAGGAATAACGATACACTTTGGTCATAATATCTAATTAATCGTGGTGGCCATCCCAAGATCACAGATAAGTTCAACCGGTTCCATATACGCATTGTCGATCGCCAAAGTCTCTTTCCACATCGTTGACACCGTGTTCACGACCCCTATAACCCCCGAACCACACAGCGTCTTATTTTTGGACGCAATGCTTACGGGGGTAAATCCTATTTCGTCCAGAATATGGGCCACGTGACTGAAGCAGTGGTACTGGCAGGATATATTCACGCCGATCTTGGATAACAATATGTGAAACACGATTCGTGCCCGTGACGGGTATTCACAAAACTCTCGCACATGTTTCTTTAGGGTTATCTCCTGGTTCGTGGTGAGCGGGTTCTTCAGGGACATCAAATGCACCGACCCCGCGTAGTGGGCCAGACGAGGTATCAAATGCGACAGCCTAACACCATCTTGAGAAGGGGAATGCATGTAGTTCACAGAGCTGTTGAGCCCGGGATTATTGGCATCGCTGGTGGTCGTTTCGGATATGTACAGCTCCCCATCGATCTCCACCACGATTCCGGCGTGTCCGTATTGGTTTCCCGTAAACAGACTTATGGCGACACCGTACGAGATAAACAGGAGAATATCTCCGCTTTTAAGGTGCGGGTAGGCCGATGTGATCGATATCCTGCTATCCAATCGCCGGGATGACACCCACACGCTGTACACGTTCACACCCCCCCACGTGGTCAGGGAGATTGACACTATCAGCAGCATCGTGAGCACAATTATTATGCCGGTAGACCTGCTCATGATCGGCAAGCGGGCACGGTTTCGTATCTGTACAGCGACAAGCGACGCCTATATGACAATAAGCAATGTCTTTATTAAGATGTTGGCACAATGTCCGGGGATATCGACCGGCACATTTGCAGGCGTGTGTATACAGGATACAAGAAGATTGTGTGTATCTTTGCGTGTGCCTGTGTTGAATGGCCGACACCGACAACGTGGCGTATCACCAGGTCCTTGAGACGGTCATTCAAGTTCTGTCGCGGTACCCCCAACCGGTCGCCGTCTTGGAGGTGGCCGAAGCCGCCCCACCACCCCTGTATGTTTATATCCCTCCGGTCCAGTACGTAATGGGCCTGTACAGCAAAGTATTATCCCTTGGGACCGACGACACCCGGATCCAAGATGTCTTCACAAATTTCGTGCCCCAGGTGTTGGCCCGGGCCAACGCCTATATCTCGGGGGGCTTGAATGCGGTCGCCGACACGGGCCGGGCCGGCCCTGAAGCCGACGCCGAAGGTCGCGCCCTCGGCACCGAGCTCTCTTCACTGGCCACAATCTTCGCGCCCATCTTTCCACCGCGAGATGCCGACAACACCGGCGACGAATACACACAGATATGCGATATGCTAAAGCGCATACAAGAGCTCAATTTCACACGGTAATTCCAGTTAACTGGAATAAAAATTGATAGCGTGTGATTACGAGCATAATGCGCACATCGATTCGCCCATATTCGACACCGCCACACGTATCCAATGTCATCAACCAACCACACCGCCGAAGACACCCCCTTTGCGAACCACACCGCCGAAGACCCCCCCAAGGGAGCGGCGCATGCGGGGGTCTCCCGCCTTGCCGTTGATATCGATCGCCTGGAAAAACTTACGAAACGTGTGCAGGCACTTGCCAACTGCGAGGCAGCCGAAGACCCCCCCAAGGGAGCGGCGCATGCGGGGGTCTCCCGCCTTGCCGTTGATATCGATCGCCTGGAAAAACTTACGAAACGTGTGAAGGCCATGGACGTGAGCGACCCCCGCAACCCCGCCGCATGCAGTGATATGATGCAACAGGCGATCGCAAACTGTGATTACCCCAGGGAGGCAAAGGGCCCCAAGCCTGCCCGTAGCAGGTTTGAACGCAACCAAATTATCTTTCAGGCTATGAACAAGGGCGCGGCTTCCAAGTGCGAGTGCTGTGGGAAACCCTGTAAGATAATGGTGAAATGCCGTTGTGGGGGGTACGGCTTCCCCTGTTAGTAAATGTAATAAAAAACACATCTGATGAGCGTATCACGTTAACGCTTCTTTTTTGATATTTGGCACGGCGATATCTGAACTAGCGCATGCTAAATCGGGTTTCATTAATATCGAATTGCGATATTGGTACCTGTGGGCATGTTTGGCTGATGATGGAGTCGACCAGCCTCTGCGCGGCGTCGGGATTAGCCACGAAGTCGTCGTCGACCAGGGCCCCGTCAATTACGACAACGGCGTGTGTGTCGAACGGTCGCGGCGGCATCGACGGAAACTCATCCGCATGTTTCCCCTCAAGGTAAGCTTCATGGGCCCTCCGCAGAAACCTCTGGTACGCCGTGGAGACGCCGCCGCTGGCGGAAGCGTCGGTGTCCTGATCGTCCGCCGTTCCCCCGGTCTCGCCCACGCGCGCCCGTGTGGCGACCCGGTCCATGCAGTTGGCGATCGTCGGCTTAAGGTAAACGATTTTCGTTGGCTTGAACGGCATGACCCGGCTCCACAGCGCCCACCACCTTTCGTACATCGCCATGCGCATCGGACCGACCAGCTCGCGCTGCAGTTCCATGAAGACGAACCGGTCCGTCCAGACGCTGCGTTCACACAGATACACATCGGCCGGCTCCTGTTCGGCGCAGCGGATACACTCAAAGACACGGGTGACGAAGGTGTATGTTTGGAAGTCGTATGTGACCAGGTCGCGGTGGTCAGAGGCTGTGTAGAATTCCTGGAGGATCCCGATTTGTTTCCACTCTTCGACCGGTTCCGTGACGACGGTCACCGTGTGACCCCGGTCCACGAGAGCGCGGCGAACCAGCTCGATTACCGTCGTCTTGCCGGCTCCGATTTCACCGTCGAATACTATCACGTGTGCGTTCTTGAGACGGGCCTTCCGATCCTCCTCGTCGGACGTATCTGACGATCGAGCCGCCTCCACACATGGGGGCAGACACGCCGCGACAAACAAGCTGGCCATGGCGATTAGTATGAAGGTCAGCTGCATTTCAATGCCGGTATCGTTTATTGCGGGCTGCCCGATTGTCACCATACTCGGATCACTGCGAAGGTGGTTGTACGTGTGGCTGTCGCTTTCAAGACAGCAGGCGGTATACAATCCTTATGTGTTGCCTTAAAATGGGGTTCAAATTGTGTTATCCACGGGATGTGATGTGTGAGATTCATAAAATTGAATTAATGCATATGGAGTGTACTGTCTGTGGCCACAATGGCTACAACAAATTTATATGTTGCCATTCGTCCTGTGCTGCTTGGCCTCTTCCTGCACCCCCAAGATCTCGGGCGGATAGCCATGGTAAGCGGCTTCTTTGGATTCAAACAAGAGTCTGGGGCCCACCAGCTGGGTGACCTGGGCACCGAACAACTGTCTCTGGTGGACGCGGCGCTGCTCCACCAGCACCGGTACTATAGTGGCACCGAAACGGAACGCACTCTGCTGAGCGTATCTACTAAGTATGTGTGGCGCTCGCTGATCGGTTTAACGAATCCCCACTGGGGGATTCAACTTAGCGGTGGGTGCTTGGACGTCCTGAGTGGTGCGTCCTTCCGGACGCGCACGCGCTTTGTCACCCCCTGGTGGGTCCGGCGCATTGGCCTAAATACATTCAATGGTCTTACCACCTTAGTGACCGTCGTGCTATCTATCCAGTTGAGTGAAATCGGCTCCTACGCATTTGCCAAATGTACATCACTCACCACGGCCGACTTCTCAAAGTGTGCGCGGCCCGCCCGGAGCGCGTTTACATATGGTCGCCCACACACAAAATCAAAAATTAAGATTGGGTTGGGGGCTTTCCAGGGATGCCTACGTCTTAGGTATTGCCGTCTCCCACAGCATCTTGGCGTGATCGGTACTTTGGCATTTGCCGGGTGCCACGGTCTTGTGGACATGGATATTCCCCCGAGCGTCCACGCCATTGGAGAGGCTGCGTTTAAAGACTGCGGCAATCTGAATAACGTGGTGATGAGTGACGAATTGGCATCCCGGACAATCTGCCTTAAGGATGTGTTTCAGACGTGTGGGTCACTTACTGGAATAACGATTCGCTCAACAGGATGGTTTCCGTTAAACATTCCGAACTGATCGCTCTCAGCAGCGAATGAAAACACGGTATTTTTTGTGTCAGGCTGCAGAGTGGGGATTATGGGCGTCAGAGTAGAACCTGGGGATATACGGTGCGTAGATGTCCGTGTGGGGGCTCTGAAGATACCCATATTGTGCGGCGGCGAGCGCGTACATTCTTGTGGGTGGGTAGTACTGTCGCGCATACATTCTGCGCATGCGGTTCAGGGGGGCGGATATGTACAGGGGGGTCAACGGATCGGCGGCCCAGACGTTTCTGGGCATGAATTGGGCGATGTCGTGCGCGCGCGGCGGGGGGTAGGAGCATGCCATCGACGCTTATGTGTAAGCAATACCGCTGGGCCTACGGGTGTGCGCCTATAGCTTGGGTATATAATAATGTCCACGTTTATGGCTAAAAAGACTGTGATAGGATTGGTCTTTTTGAATCGGTCAGCGAGGTGGATAAGCGATCCGGTTAAGACCCGAAGATTCCAGCTCTCATGCATTCAAGCTCCGGAAATACGGCCCCTGCGGCCCCTGCGACGTCAACCAGCCCTGCGGGCTCGGTTGGCACCTCCGCCGCCGGCGGAGAAGGAACAAGGATGGGACCAACGCCCACCATGTTTATCGACCCAATTATCGCGCGCTACAAGGCACGTGTGGGTACGCACGGTACGTGCGATCCGGTCGCTGAAGGGTTTGAGGCCGCCGCAATGGCCCAGCTGTCCGGGAAGGTCAAGGTCGGATCCTCCCTCGTGGAAGGCCTGCCCCCCTGGGCTCTCAAAGATACGGCCCGGGGCGGATTCCTCACGGGCGAAGCCCTGTCCAAGCTCAACGAAGGAGAATCCAACCACTACTGGACCACGAGTGCCGGCATGAAGCAGCTCTTGGAACTCTTCCACTCGCGCAAGTACAACCTCCGGTACCCCGAATATGGCTATCTGATGATGGTTGCCGTGCTCACCTCTAAGGGCCGCAACAGTGAAGCAAACGCTCTGCGCTCAACCCTGGAGCCCTATATGGAGGTCATCCGGTTCTTTCCAGACACAATCGAATCCCCTCTCAAGGTCGACGGGCTCACTGTATTCCGCACATCGGCAGGCGAAGCTGTGGATACCCTAAAGAGCAAGGCCCGCGCACGCCTAGCGGACCCGAAGCTGTTCAACAACATCGCAGTGTGGACCCGGTGGCTAGATCTTCGAAAACGTCTGTGCGACTTCTGGGGAACCACTGTTGATAGTCGCAGCGGCTACCCCGGGCAGGTGTTCCCCCCGGGGTGGAGAAATACGGCCACCGCTATCAACAAAGACTACCACACGGCGCTCAAAAAATGCAGTGGAAACGGTCGGTACGACTGGCTCGCGAAAGGAAATACATCCAAGCGTAACAGCACTGCGTGGATGCACGAAGCTCTAGTTGTCGCACTGGGTGGGAAAGACACCGGAGCAGTGTCGTCGTGTGGCAAGGCAATCATCCAAGTGCGCTCTACGTCCTCCGAGTTCGGCCTGCATCTGGGGCGCGTGAAAATGGGCCTCGATGCCTGGAACCACCCAGAGCACGGCAAGTGCAGCCGTCTCTTCAAGCACAGGGAAACGCTCCCAGAGAGCTTCTTTGCCCCCCCGGGCAAAGAGGAACTCGCGCTCGCTGCACGGCTGGAAGAATTCGATCAGTGTAACGGGCTCACGCCACAGGACTTCAAAGACCTTGGCCCTGTTGCATCCCACTTGCAATCCGGCATCGAGTGTTGCCGTCGCGGCACCCTCGTCGAGTTGGTCAATTGCGGCGGTATATCCTCAATCGAAGTGCTCGCCGGGCTCGCGGACCAGATAACTGCTGCTTTGATTGCGTCTTCATTGAATGAGCCCGAACGATACTTTGAAACACTGACCAGACTCGCGTTTGGGAGACGTCAAGGGATCCTGCTCACGGACCTTTCCGCGCAAATCAGGTTCGAGAAGATACTTACAGCACCTATCATCGCCAAATGGCACCTGGGCGGTCCGACCGACGAAGGGTGTAACCAAATCTTCGGAACTCTACAACGGATCTGCCGAACCATGGTGACGATGTTTCCCGCAACGCCTGTTCCCAACGCAGCCCTTTCGACCCTTCGCGATCTGTGTGGGCAGAGTGGACTTCTCAAGAAGGACGACTTCGACCCACCCCATTGCATGATGTGGAGCCCTGAACGTAGGGAAAAACTACCGCAAGTGGCCTGGATCGATGAGCTCGCCCCTGACATCTTCCAAGGAAAGCTCACAGCAAAGTTCATGTGCGGGGCACTATGGGCTCTCCGTCAAGACGAGCTGGAGCTCTATTACGAATACTACGGGATCACCCCCACCACAGTGCTCGCCTGTCTTACTGGGCCCAATGCTGATCTGGTCCAGGTGTGCACCGATACGCACCCCATTCTCAAGGAAGAGGTTGCAGAGAAATTACTGGCGCGAGATGCCTGGCTCAGGGCGCACCCCAAGATTGACTCGCGCACGATCGACCCAAAAAAGGTGCCCCATGGTTCAATCCCCTACTCGCGCGTCGTATTTCCTCAAAAGGAGTACACCCACTACTACTCCGGCGGGGTGCCTACGACCTACAAATCCAAAGACAGAGAGGAATACCAGCGGATCAGTCCATGTCTTACCTATGGTGCGGGGGGCGAACCCCAAGCCCCACAAGGCACGACTGGGTACAACGGCATGGTGCTGGAGCAACTCGGAATCATCACCACCCATAACCTTGCAACTACAATGCATCTGGCGGATCTCGGAGGTGAAGACATCAAAGACTCGATCAGAACTTGCTGGAAACAGATCCGCACCCTCGTCGAGAACGGGAGCATCCTTGAACCCGATTCCCATCTGAAGGTGTGCAAGAATGTCGCCTACGCATGGCGCCAGCTGATTGTGTTTGCGTCATTGGTGGCGGACGCCGTGGGACGCCCCGCTGTCGCTGCACTCATTGCGAGTCTCGCCGCAGATCTCTCCGACGAGAAGGCGGAGCACCGGATGCTTCAGTTACACTTCCTGACCCCTCTCCACAATCTGCTTGTGGGTGCACCGCGGGCTGCCCCCCCGATTTACGGCTGGACGCTCAATACGGTGCACAACATCATGCTGTACTCCAGTCTCAAGAAAGAGTAAACAAACGTGCTGGGGGTCCTGAGATGCTGTCGTCTCCCATGTGTCAATGTGTCTTTATCACGTATAAGTAGTATCTTCTGTTGTGTCATCCGTGCGTATTTTTTGTGATCGGACCCATAAGTTATGGTCTCAATCGGGTATACGCCTGCAGTTGGGTGTATAATAATGTCCACGTTTATGGCTAAAAAGACCGTGATAGGATTGGTCTTTTTGAATCGGTCAGTGAGGTGGATAAGCGATCCGGTTAAGACCCGAAGATTTCCAGCTCTCATGCATTCAAGCTCCGGAAATACGGCCCCTGCGGCCAATACGACGTTAACCAGCCCTGCGGGCTCGGTTGACACCTCCGCCGCCGGCGGAGAAGGAGTGGTCACACCACTTATCCGCTACAACACGGCCGAGGAAAACGACCTCATCATGGCGGCTCTTATGCGTCAAATGGGCCTCGAGGATATTCCGACCAGCACTCCTGTGCCTGTAGTGGCGGCGCACCAGTCCCGTCAGATGGTGGTGGCGCCGCACCAGCCTCAGCTCGCTCCTGCTGAGGAACACCACTTGATTAATCCTCTGGGTGGGAGGATGCGTCGGACCGTCACCGATAAAGTAACAACTGCGACCATTGTGGGTCCCACCACCATCCGCAAGAGAACGGAAACCCGAAGTAGCGAAGACACCTTGATCGGCCCCAACGACCCTGAATACGCCGAGATCCGTGCGGCCCTGGAGCAGGACCCAAACGCTATGACATCGGGTAAGCGCACCGTGAATCAACAACACAATGACGGGCCCGCTATAAAGAGCACAACGGAAGTGAGTGGAACCACGTTGGGGAAAGTTGCGAAGATCTTGGGCTGGGGCTGGGGGTTTGCGAAGACAGTGATTCGGAATGTCACTGGCACCAATACCCCGGCCTCTGATCCTGATCCTGTTCCTGTTCCTGTTCCTGCTACGAAGGCTTCTGTCTCTGATCCTGTCCCTGCTACGAAGGCTTCTGTCTCTGATCCTGTCCCTGCTACGAAGGCTTCTGTCTCTGATCCTGTCCCTGCTACGAAGGCTTCTGTCTCTGATCCTGTTCCGTCTTGGGCCGACGATGAGGACGATGAGGACGATGTGGTGCCGGCTGTTACACCGAAGCCTTCTGTTGCTACCCTGACACCTAGCGGTCGCGGTGGCAAGTCTCGCGGTGGCAAGTCTCGCGGTGGCAAGTCTCGCGGCGGTCGCGGTGGCAATTCAAACGGTCGTGGTCGCGGTGGCAAGTCAAACGGTCGTGGTCGCGGTCGCGGTGGCAAGTCTCGCGGTGGCAAGTCTCGCGGTGGTCGCGGTGGCAAGTCTAACGGTCGTGGTGGTCGCGGTAATATCAAGTGCAAATTCGGCGACAATTGCACAAATCACAGCTGTACCTATCGCCATGAAAACGGACACCCGATGCACCGGACCCACCAGATGCGCGGACCCCCGATGGGTGGCGGCAAATGGGGGGCTGGGGACTGGCCTTCGTTCCACACACATGCTCTCCTTCCTGTGCCGGGATGGAATGTGAGGATACAGCGCATCATCGGGGATGTGTTAAAAGGCCCAAACGCTGGTTCCCTAGGACTGGGCGCTGAGCAGCTTAAGCGTCTAGTCAGCATTCTCTTCCAGGGTGTGTCTGTCGAAGAATTTGAGATGTCGTGCCTGCGACAGGTGGGACCAAAAGCCAAGGCAGCGCTTCTCCCACACCTCGTCCACATGTTTGGTACCGCTGCCGATCTGATGAAATGTGGTTCCATCCAGCAGTTGGTTCACAATAATCCCGTGAATCTTCAATCCGTCACCCCGTTGGTGATCGTTGGTCGGCAAGGACCTGTGAAATACGATCTGAAAGAGTGTGGTGCCACCACAGGTCTCAGTGGCAACATGTGCTTCTACCTCGCTGCCTATGGTCGTGAGGATGCGGATAAGGCGAAATCTCAGTTGAATGCAATGTTGCATCCAACGCTGCGAAGCGATATGGGTGCGCACCATATGCAACGTCCAGGTGTCATGGGTGATGCGGGCCCTCTGGCGACCGTCGTTGCCATTGAACAACATCGTCCTGTGATCGTAGTTGACATGACAGACCCCGCCGGGATGTTTGGGTACGAGGTCACTCCGCATCGTCTCTTGAACGGTGGCGGTCAGCCACTGGTCATCGTGCGTCGAGGATTCCACTTCGTTCGTGGTGTGCCGAATGGTGTACCTCGTGGAGCTCAGCAGTTCGCTCGTGAAGCCCGTGCCGCTCGTAGTCCAACCGATGAAGAATTCGCCAGGGATATGGAGATCTTCATGGCTGATCAAGACGAGTTCACGGCTGATCAAGTCGAGTTCATGGCTGATCAAGACGAGTTCACGGCTGATCAAGTCGAGTTCATGGCTGATCAAGACGAGTTCGAGACTGATCCATGGTACCCACCCAGTGCCCCCCAAACGACTCGTGATGCTCGTTTCGGTGTGTTTAACATTTGAAAACCTGCGGAGCCCGACGGGGTTCCTGCTTGATGTGGCTGTGTCGGTTAATCCCGGCGCGGCCAGGCACCGACGGGTGCCACCTTATATGTAGTCTTTACAACGCATCAGTGTCCTGTTGTCTTATATCGTGCGTTGAATGTTATGTTATTTAGTCCACACGCATCAGTGTCCTGTTGTCTTATATCGTGCGTGTTTTTTACCCAAAAAATGCACGTGGTACTGGGCGGCGAAACCCGGCCAATCAAAATCCTCGACATGATATTGAATCAACGGGGCAACAGCACCCAAAGGTGAAAGCGCTCCTCAGCCTTGGCGCGCATGCCATTAAAACAAGACCCGTATCCGAGTCGGCTGAAGTGGTTGATTATCCAGAAGGCCACCTTATCCGTCGAACCGCAAGCCACAGTTACGTTGAATTCAATGTCGCCTTTTTGATTTGGTGCTAAAATGTATCAAAAAATTGGAATACTCCGTTGCCACAAACGCAGCATTTCAGACCTCTTCCTCATCTTCCTCATCTTCCTCATCTTCCTCATCTTCCTCATCTTCCTCATCTTCCTCATCTTCCTCATCTTCCTCATCTTCCTCATCTTCCTCATCTTCCACCTCGAAGAACAGGGAGTCGATAAAGTGTGCAATACCGGAATCGTCAACCAGCTGGAGGTTAGACGGAATGTGTGGTTTCGGACCGCCGGGGGTGTCATCGGGAATTAACTCGCTGTCGTACGCGAAGAGCCGCCCAATCTTCGACCACCGTATGTAGAACGAATTGGCACCATCGACATTCTTCAGTGTCCGGGTGATCTCCAGTCCGTACATCATTCGCTCAACCCGGTTTATAATACCAAGCGCCTTCTTGACGTACAAACCGATATCTGTTTCCCCCACGATGGAGCGAACGCTCGGCCGCTTAATGTCAAACTCATCTTGGATCTCCCCCAGCTTGTCAATGAATCGTGTTTCGTCCGCCCGGATCGAATTGTACATCGTCTCCACCCGCACAAAGGACGGATCCGTAATGCACCGGAACCCGCACAGGTACAGCAACGATATGGCCAGATAATGGGCGCCAAATCGGTAGTTCCGGTTGAGATCCCGATTATCTGCCGCATCGGCATTGTGACCCCCATCCAAGGCGATCTCCATCAGCACCTGGTGGCTCATCCTCTCATGCCGCTGCATCTGGCGGAGGCTGTCGAAGACTGACATCCCCTCCGAAATCCGAATCAGATTCCTGTACACGGCCTTCGTCTTGTCGGAATTGTAAACAGCAACGAACCTCGAATCCATCGGACGGCCATGCCACCGATAGGCATCCGCTAAGCGGTACCTGTCGTAGCCCAAACGGTCCGCGACGGACACGTCTTTCTGTTGTTGCATGCAATTCTGCACCGAGGCGACCTCTTCGGGGGTCAGCCGGGGGGCCGTCGCGACGGCCTCGTGCTCAGCCTCCGTGATGGCTGTCTTCAAACGCTTATGGCTCATCTTTATTTCAATCAGCCGCGCTTTCGCCCCCGGGAGCGCCTCCAAGCAGTCGACAGAGGCGCCGGTGTCCGCGACCTGGTCGATAAACCGTCCGACAAAGGAGTTTTTCGAGAGGTTGGCACGACACACCGTCTCCAGCCACAGATTGAAGTAGGAGGACTCGTGGTGCCGAATCTCCCCATTATCGTCGTACTCGAACTGCAGGGCCAGCTGGGCCCCCGAATCGCTGAGCTGCCGGTACAGATTCGTTCGCTTGTCGCGCACCTGGCGGCGAACGACGTCCACATTCGTGGGGTAGTTGTTGATCCCCCCCGACAGACAAATGAGGTGTTCGCGTGTCTTGATGTTCCGGACCCGCGCCAGCATCTGGCGGCAGGTTTCAACGTCGCACGACACGTTGATGAAGTACCCATAGAGGGCGTCAAAGTGTTCAAGCTCATAACTGACCCCCGCACTGACGGTGGGGGTGTAGATCAGGACGTCAAGTTTGGTCCAATGCGTATGGACGTCTTTGAAGTGGGCGTCTTTCACACTCTGGAGCGTCTTGGAGCTGTACAGCCTCACGACCTTCAGGGGGAAACGTTTCTTGATGGCGGCTTCGAGCAGCTCCCCCTCCTTTAGCGAGTTGGTGGGGAGCACGATGTTCCCCCCCCCCTGTAAGCGGGTGAACAGATGGTCGATCCACACAGCCTGATCGGCCGTGAAGAGGTACACATCCTCCGCCGCCCGCTGAAACCGGTTCCAGTGGAAGAACGGGGGGTGGCCCGGGCGCATCCTCTGGAGGATGTGGAGTGTCCGATCCCCGATGTTCGCATCCATCACAACCACACGCCGCGCCGTCCGCAGCAGCCATTGGAACATCGCAAAGGCCGCGTTGAAGTGTCTATGGAGGCCGCTGTTGAATTGGTCAAGGATGCTTTCGACCTCGTCAAGGATGAGCATATCGATCGGCTCAGGCGCTTCGGGCATGGGGATGCGGTGGAGGGACTCCACCTGGACGATGAGGCGGGGGTACCGCAGATGGTCAAGGTCGCCCTTATGGCTGCTGTATAGCTCGAAGTCGGGGAAGTGTTCCTGTTGGACGCTGTTCGAGAACGTCTGGCGGAACGTCACGAACCGTATGACCGGTACGTGCAGTGCGCTGTCCTGAGGGGGGTAGAGGTCGTCGATGAGCTTCCGCACCTTGGTGGTCTTCCCCATCTTGCACTGGGCCTTTATCGCCAGGGTTCGGGCCGCCTCTGTGTACTCGAATTCCTGCATCAACGGCTCCGAATACACGTTCTTCTGGTGAGCCGGCAGGTGTTCGAACCCCGTCGCATTCGCCCTGTGCGGGTCAATTGCCCCCGAACGGATCTGAGCAATACGCCCGACAACCAAAATCCCGGCGGAATGCGCCGCGGCCACCTGCTTCTCGACCTTGCTCAATTTCGGGGGCGTCTTTGTTTCCTCTGCCCCAGAAACGCGGGGCTGGGCGACGGGCGCGCTCATATCGACCACACCGACGGCCCTGCACTGTCCGCGTTCGGCGTGCCGGCAATATTCCAACACCGTATGGGGCACCGTTAGCGCGCAGCCATCCGGCACCGAGCGCGCCCCGCCAGCCACGGGCTTAAGCACCAACATGAGGGTGTTGTCGTTGTCGTGACTTCGGGAACATAGGGAGCAGTAACTGGGCCGCGTGCGGCGGAAAGTGAGTAAGTTCCCGTCCGCCCGATGGAATTCATGAGCCCCCCCCAGGATGCACATTCGCTTGACAGCCGCTAAGACCGTTTGAATATCGGCATCCTGGATCGCCGCAGAGGTGAAGCCGTTAAGATTGTCGCCGGAAAGAAGGCGGACCTCGCCGTGGGGCGTGTCCTCTGTGTGGAGCCGGGTTAGGATCCGCGTGCCCGGACTCGCCTGCACAACCGTACGTTCTCTCGGAAGGTTGGCCGTTCCGTGCCGGACGGTCACCCGTTTCACCCTGCGTGAAGCCGGCTTTGTTGAGCCCGTGAGACGAAAGTTCTGAATCGTTTTGTTTACCTGGGGATCGACAAGACCGCGGATCCCCGCGGGGAGCTGCGCAAGCACTCGGGCGGTGAAGCCCTTCGCCTCCTCGCTGTTTGCAACGGCGTACGGGGTCACCACTATGTGGAAGGAGTGCTTCCACCCAGCCATTGTTTCGCCGGAGGAGTCGAGCACCACAAGATCTTCGCGGGTCGCAGTGATATCGTCGAGACAGAAGTAAGCCCCGTGCAGCTCATCAATGATTGCGTCAAGGATTATGTCCATGATCGCATCCATTTTCGGCCCATCCGGGCGCGGGCGGGGGCGGGGCGGTACCGCCCCCCGTGTTGTGTCGACGCTATCGATCAACTCGGTAATATACTCATTCAACACGTCGTCGCCCGCGCCTGTTGCTTCGCCGGACTCCGTTTGAAGATCGGCGCGCGGGAACTGCCGCGGGATCGTAATCGCATCGACCTTTGAACTAGGGGCATCAATATCGAACTTCAGATACTGGGGGTACGCACCCAGAACCACTTCATCGAAGCACCGAGCATGCTCGGGGGCGGCGTCCCGCCACGCCCAGTAGCTTTGCCATTTCCCGAACACATAGTACTTGCGTTCGGCGCAATCTCGTATAATCACCCGCGATTCGAGTTCATCAAGACGATAATTTGCCTCAAGTACCTGCGAGGGGTCCCGGCCCGGCTGATTCCGCAGATACGTGAAGCCCTGTGGAGACTGCATAACAGGGGCTGGTCGACTGTCTATGGTGATCCGGCTGTGTATGGTGTACTCTTCCCACTTAATCATTTTTGAAGCGTTATCTACATTTCCCGCGGGTGGGCGGTGCCATATTTCACATATTATTATCTCACATGTTCGACGAATGTCCGCGTTTTTTGCATCGTGTAAATAATCACCGTACGAAGAGTCAGATTAATGACCACTCGTGCATTCGATCCAGCAGTAGGGTTTGAAAGCCCGGCAGTTCTCGGGCAAACATCCGATGCCGTCGCGCCCGCGCCCGCACCCGTCGCGCCCGCGCCCGCACCCGTCGCGCCCGCACCCGTCGCGCCCGCAACGTCAGTGGTGGGGAAGGTATCCAAAACCGTGGGTGACATGGCGAAAACGGGCGTTAAGACCGTGGGCAATGCCGCAGCGGCCGTCGGACATGTCACCAACAAAGGACTCAACACCGTGGGAATAAAGACAAAGGCAGGCCCAATGGCAAAAAAGTCGTTATTTAGCGTATTTACATCGGCCGTTGGTGATACGACAAAGAAGAATATCAAACACGTTGGCAAAGCCGCATCGGCCGTAGGTAAAGTCGCCAAGAAGGGCCTCAACACCGTGGGAAATACGGTCAAAAAGGGCGCTAAAGCCGTTGGCCTTACGGCCGAGAAAGCGGCCAAAGAGACCGCCGGCGTATACGTCAGACATAAGAAGCGGCAATTCGGCCGGTATTTGATTGGAATTGGGATCGTAATGATCATCTTTGCGATTCTGTATATTGCCGTAACCATTAGAGGCTCTTCTTCATTAGGCGTCAAAGCCTTCGGGTGGATCGTCTTCCTGGGTGGCGCGGCCGCCACTATATACGGTGTGAAATCGGTAAAGAAGAATGCAAAGATCTTATGATGGATCCTGCTCCACCGCCGTAACGCTATAGCTACATGATATGTCCTTACGGGCGTTCAGTATGTATCAACGTTTTTTGATATGTCTTGCGCCGTCGGATATGAAGAGTCACGGCAAGGGATAATTAACTTTACCATATCTGCGCGCTCGACGTCTGCACACAGATATTACATACGGAGATATCGTGCGCGCGTCACACGGCGTTCCTTGAATTCGCAATGTTTTCGTCATTTGCCGTGCTGTTCAATGGTGCGGGCGACCATATGTACACGCTTCTCAGCGGGGCTCTGATCGTCACGAATCTCATGGTGGTCTTCCGGTTCACATTCAACAGACGGTCTCGGTGTTTTGATTCTGCTTTGAATATGCTGTCGGATGAGCAGGGCGACTGGTACATTGAGCGGGTACTTCAGCATGAACTTGGGAAAGTGCTCAGCCACAACACCCAAGATATCATTGACAGCGACGCCAGCGACGCCAGCGACTCCAGCGACGCCAGCGATATCAGTGGTGACGAACATGGTGACGACAGTGGTGACGAAAGTGGCAACGAAAGTGGCAACGAAAGCGGCAACGAAAGCGGCAACGAAAGTGGCAACGAAAGCGGCATTACTGGGGTTGACGGAAGCGGCGCAACGGCTCCACCCAGTAAACCGACACCGTTAGGGGGTGGGGAGGCGAGTCCACCGCATACGTACCCCCCGGCTCAACGAAAGGATGTCTCCTTCTTCGCATCATCGTCAGACGAAATGTAATTCATATATCATAAAAACATGGGGTGGACCAACAATCAGACAGACAGGTCTGTTTCGGCAACTGATGTTGCTTCGATTTCGGACAAGAATCGAATGTACATGCCCACCCGGACCGTACAGGGGGGGGGTAGACACAGAGTCGAGTTCGATAAATCCACCCGGAGCATCTCGTAGTTAAATTCCTCCGGGAGCCTCTTAGTAATCTTGTCCAGTATCTCTGAATTGGCTGTGAACATATGATAATATGCCGAACGTCCGAGGAATAGGAGCGTGGAGAGATTATCCCGAATGGCTTGATGTTTATCTGGCAACATCCGTGAGTATATCTTTGTAAGCTCAGCCCCCAGATCATGGTCAGCCCCGCACCTATCAAAAACAAAGAAGGCGGTGTTGTTGGCACACTCGGTCGTGTCGTAGAATTTAATCTGGATGCACCCGGTCTTTGTGGCCACGGCATTCGTCGCCATCTTCTTTAATGTGCGCCTCCAAACCTTTTTCTGTTTGGGGGTGGCCGTTGCGCAGTCGACCATGTGGGTGAACAGTATACGTGGCACGGGGAGCCCGGCCGCAAGCGACAGCATATTCATCTCATCCTGATCCCGTCGAATCGTTGCACCTGTGACCCCCCGTGCCCGCGACTCCTGTATCAAACGATGCGCACGCATGCGGACATCCGCGATATCTTCGGATGAAACGTCGCGCCCCATGTCATGATAATCACTCAACGCCCGATCCAAAGCCTTATCAAGTATCTTTGCTGATTCTGGGCCGGGATCTGCCGCGGAATCCCTACGGGCATGTGTTCCTGTCACTTCTTGTTCAGACGTTGCCATCGTGTCTGCAGCCGCAACAAAAATACGTCGCGGTATACTATCCAACGGATGTTAGTCTAATATCTTAGCATCTATCTTCTCAATTACCACCGAAGCAACGATACCGGTTATCAACGTCGAAACGATGAGGTATCCAAAGAGCGTTCGGGGCTTCATGAAATCGTCAATGAAAATCTCCGAGCCGACCGCGAACACGAACAAGATCGCCGTGACAATGAAGAGCGAAGCGACAGATTTTACAAGCATCGAATCCAGTCTTCGTCGTAGTATAGATAACCGTACATATTAAACGGCATTCGTGCCTGTACGCGGGCGACCGCCACCAACACACAGCCATCAACACAAAGCAATCACCCCATCGATGACGATCGTGTGGGCCCCCTCAATCGCAAGTGTATATGGTCGCTGTTTGTCGCCCAATGAACAGACCTCTACGATCCGCGGGAGATTCGAAGCAATCCGCCGGTACTCACGGGGCATGCCGCGAGGGTTAGGGATGTTTCCGGCGTCCTTCTCCGATAGTGCCAGTGAACAGAATTGGCCACGGTCATCCCTAAAGGTATGGTAGACCCCCAGGCGGTGGAGAACGATCTGAAGATCGTGGATTGCCTCTTTACATCCAAACAGTATGCCTTTTTGGGCATCGAGCCATCCCGCAACAAAGTTGGCCAGGGATGGAGGGTCAAGCCCAAAGATGTGGGCCGGAAGGCCGTCCTTGAACCTGCATTTCTGGGACATCTTGATCCCGTACACCGACCCCAATTCATACGCATGGGGGTCGTCCACACCTTCTAGCTCCGAGGCGGGGAACAGAACAAACGGCGAGATCGCAAAGTCCGTGCGAAGATGTCTGGTGAGCACTGGAATAATCCGCGCCTCCGATGAGACGACCGCCCAGGGATGGTCGCCCGCACATGTGAGGCAGCGTCCATCATCCAGTTTCACCCGGTACAGGTCGACCGCCGTCTCCCCAGAGACCCGAGGACTGACCCGCACCCACCCCCCCGACGGATTCCCGGACCATGCCTCAACCGTGTTCCCCACAATGTCCGCAATGCGAGGACACCCGTACCGCGTGAATAGGCGCATTTCTTTTGAGACGAGGGAGCTTCTCGTTGCCGTCGCCGGTGTGTCAGCGCCGGGTGACGTATGCGCCCCCCCGTACTCTAAATCCGGAGGGCTTAAAAATCCTCTGTCCACTTCTTTGGGGTGACGTGTCCACGATTCAACAACACTCGTATGTGCACGAACCTGCGCCATGGGAATTATCCTATAGGTGTGATTGAAAATCGCATCAAATCAAACGCGGAGCGTAGGCGCGACGCGCCCGGCGAGAACAACCAATTTATGGTATTATAGTTAAAAATATCAAAATTGAATCCCGTTGAATTCATAGTTAAATACACCAGACGTCACTGTTACGTTCCCGCACAGTTCGAAGAACACCTACATTATGGAGGCGAACACTGCTACGAAAACGGGGCCATCGACCCCCACCACAAAGGGAAAGTATAGCTCAAAACAGCAACAACTGGTCGATAGCCTCATCGAGGGCATTGCAAGTCTACTGATGCCGGAACTCACCGATATTAAGACCCAACTCGCGAGCCTCGCGGCAAACAAAACCGTCATGGATTCGGCGGTCCTGGCGCGTGTCGAGGTCCTTGAGTTCGGTGGGGGCTCAAAGCGCCCCCCACGAACGGAACGCAAGACGGGCAAAACCGCCCGCAAATCGAACACAGGCGCGTCGCAACCTCACAGCGGCAAACCTACGAATCCGTGGGACAAGGTGAAGAACGCGATGCTGTTCTTCCGGCGAAAGTTTACGGAAGACGAATACCGTACACGCTACTTCACGCCGGAGGCCGTAGAGAGTGTGGAGGCGAACGCGACCTGTCGGAAGAAGACGAAGGATTCCGAAGACTACTTCCTCGCCGCCGGGCAATGCGTCTGGAAAAACAACTTGACGGAGGATCAGAAGGGCGAAGTCCGCCAGGATTTCGGCCGGTGGAAGGAGGAGCGCAAGCTACAGAACATCGCCACCCCACTGCTTCCCGACCCCGGTGTGGAGGCGAGCGCCGCGCCCGAAGGCGAATAGGCCCAGTCGAACATCAAGTAGGCCGTACAGCTGTCACCGTCCGAACGTAACAGCCGGTCGCCTATTACAGTTGCTCACCAGGCTGCATTTTTTCCAATATTTTTCTGAATCAGATCTTTGCCCGGGAGGTATGGGCATCCACACATCGGAAGCCAAACACATTCAACATGCCAACTGTAATCGGAGGAGCTGCAAAAAAGAAGCGGTCCGCCGCGGCCAAAAAGGCCGCCGCAACCCGCAAGAGGAAGGCCGAGGCCCGTTCTCGTTCCGCCAAAAAGGCGGCCCGCACCCGCAAGCGCAACGCCGCGGGCAAGAAGGGGAAGACCACCAAGCGCAAGAGCACCAAAAAGCGCACCGCCGCACAGCGTTCTGCTTCTGCGAAGAAGGCCGCCCGCACCCGTAAACGCAAAGGCGCGGGCAAGCGCAAGACCACCAAGCGCAAGAGCACCAAGAGCAAGACCACCAAGCGCAAGAGCACCAAGACGCGCACCGCCGCACAGCGTTCTGCGGCCGCAAAGAAGGCGGCCCGCACCCGTAAGCGCAACGCCGCGGGCAAGCGCAAGACCACCAAGCGCAGGACCACCACCAAGCGCAGGACCACCACCAAGCGCAAGACCACCACCAAGCGCAAGACCACCAAGCGCAGGACCACCACCAAGCGCAGGACCACCAAGCGCAGGAAGTCAACGACCCGCGGTCACTCTATGGATTACTACCAGAAAATGGCCCGGGGTTTGGGGATTCCCCTGACAAGGCTCGGAAAGTCGAAAAGGAAGGAAACCCTCAAGCGCGCCATCGCCTACCGCAGAAGCACCAGACGCAGGTAGATCGTCTGTGTTGCGGCGCCGTTCATAATCCATAATGGCGAGTGCTGCGAAACGGCAACCGTTTCGGCGGCATGTTAATGAATGGCGTGAGTGGTCAACACCACTTAACCGCATGAAGGGACACCAAAACAGCCACATCCGGTGCGACGTCGCCGGTGGCAACCACGGCAGGAGTAACTCCTCCGTTTTTTTTTTTGAACAATTGAACTCCGAGTGTCTGACATTATACGCCACCCCTTAAGCGCACGACGGCATGTCCCGTGAGCACATAACCGGCGGGAAATCCAACACGGGGGGGGGGCAAGACACGCCCCCCCATTCCGCACGGTGTCGTCCCCGCTCTGACGTCAGCACCCGACCACAGTCATCAAGCGTGGTGCACCGCCGGTATCGCCACGAAACAGGAAGTTGTGACCTAATAATCGGTCCGATGTTTTCGGGGAAGACGACCTACCTTGGCCAAAAGGTGCACAGATCCCGTCTCGCAGGTGTAACCTGTGTGATTGTTAAGCACGTTCGGGATACCCGCTACAGGACAGCGGACGACGATGTGCGGGGGCCCACGATCTACACCCACAGCAAGCACACGATCTCGACAGATTCGGCAACCGCCGATTTGGCAGCCCTGACGGTGGTGGAAGCCGCCAAACTCGGAGACATTCCCGATGGGTTAATAACCCCCACCGCCCTGATCGCTGTGGACGAAGGCCAGTTCTTCCCGGACCTCGTCGAAACCGTCGACGGCTGGATGCGCCTGGGTTTCCAAGTCGTTGTTGCCGCCCTTAGCGGTGATTTCCTCCGCCGGCCCTTCCCGCAAGTGAGCGCGTTAATCCCCCTCGCGACAAAATGCACCACGCTGTCAGCCGTGTGCATGCTGTGCGACGGCCCCCGGAATGACGCCACATACACCCTCCGCACAGTGACAAATACCGATGTCGAATTGATCGGGGCGAAGGGCATGTACAAATCAGCGTGTCTCACATGCTACCTCACCCACAGCACGCATACGGACGACTAATGGCTTACACAGATCCTTTTTATCGCAAATAATCAATATACGGCAATTTGAACTCCTAGGCAAAAATGAATAAGCAGAAGTTCAAAGACACCTGCCACTTCACAATGGCCACATCCTCGCAATCCTTGCAATCCTCGCAATCTTCGAAGAATTATGACGCAATGGTCGATGTGTATATGGGGACCGTAAATGCGGGGTTTATGCGACTGAAGCATCTGCCGATCGTGTCCGACCCCCGCCGGGACGGGGTGGATATAGACCCAGCGGCTGCTACAGATTTTCTGAAAATACTTTCGGGAACCTGGCCCGTGACCGACGCCGAAAAGACCATACAGGCGACGATGCGCTGGATATCACGTACGGGCGGACGCAACCTCTTCATCAAATCGATGTTTGAGGGGCGTTACGCTGCCGCTTCTCTCCTATGCGACACCCATCTGACGGAAACCGCGCTAAACACTAGCAGCAAATTCTCGATCAATGCGGGGGTTGACGGCGGATATACGATTGGTCCCCCCCGTGCGTCCAGTGGCCGCGGGCACGGCGGAGCTTCGGCGACCCGACGTCCCCGTCGCCGAAAGAAAAACCAGCGCACTCGTATCTACTCGGACGGGGGGAACCACAACCACCAATACGCACAACGTAGCGACAACCGTGAAAGGCACCACCGTGATAAGCGCGACAACCACGGACGCGATGCTCGCTACGATGGCGATGGTCGCCACGGATGCGGTGGCCACCACGGTAACCACGGACGCGATTCTCAACACGGTTACCACGGACGCAACCGCACTCCAGTGTTGGATGACCAGGAACGTCGGAAACTTCTGAAAGAGCTCTCAAGCGGTATGCCAAAAGTATTACCACGAGCGTTTGATGACACCAGTGTTGGCGTACAGGTCACGCGGACATTTGCTGCGGTTGTTGCCGGAAATAATCAGCCCGACACCGCCAAACCCGACACCGCCGCACCCGACACCGCCGCACCCGACACCGCCGCACCCGACACCGCCGCACCCGACACCGCCGCACCCGACACCGCCGCACC
>JGI24917J38488_100210_pt1 | contig 23132 bp, 18 predicted proteins | sample LinPfosmplate5_FD_38488 | JGI IMG/M metagenome (IMG submission 38488)
GATTGTATGGTCTCGGAAAAGGTTATGAACGTTTCGCACCAGAAGGTTACAAATTAAGAAACCCTTTGTATTATGAAAAAGGAGACTCGTTCTCTATTAATCCTTTTACAGGAGAAGCAGGATTGTGGATAAAAAATGGGCAAAAGGACGGAAAAATGACATATTTATTCAGACCAACATTGACTGGAGGTATTGACACTACAGGCTTTAGAGCAGCCGGACAATTTAGTGATTATTTTCCATCAGTACAATCTATATTTAGACCTAAAAAAGAAGAAGCACCAACAAGTGCAGAATACGGTAAACGCAGAAGAAGAAGAAAGAAAAGAAGTTTCGGTAAAAAAGCAAAGAAACCATCAGCAGCTACTAGAAGAATGTGTAAGCGTTTGAAAGTTAAAATGACTCTTAAGAGAGGAGGCAAAAGAGTATACAAATCTGAAGCAATGTTGAAGAAGCAATGTAAAAAAGCTATGAAGAGAAAATCCAAGAAATAAATAATGTACAGACTTTAAACGATATTAAATTGTAATTATTATTACTATTTAATATTTTTTAATAAATAAAAAAAAAACGTTCAAGTATAATGCCACCAAGAAAAAGAAAGACAAAAGGTAAAAAGAGATCAAGATTGAGTTCCGCCGCAAGGGGAGCAAAAAGAAGAGTTAGCGCAGCCGCTCGTTACGCAAGAAGAAATCCAGGGAGAATCGCAGGAGGACTAGCAGGTTTAGGAGCACTAGGTCTAGGAGGTTTAGAAGCTAGGAGGTTTAGAAGCTAGGAGAGCTATGCAAAGATATAGAAGAGACAAAAAGAGGAGAAAAATGGGATTACATGAGAGAGATATGAATCCTGGTCTTTTACCTTTACAAAAAGATGATCCATACGCATCCCCAACTGGAAGATTTGTCAGAGGAGTAAAAAACTACCCTTACAAAGACATACCAAGCAACGTTTATAGAAGTGCAAGGGAAGGAGCAGGAAGAGTCAGAGGAGCAGGTTCAGGAATCTTAGACAGAATTTTCCCAGGAAGAGTAGCAAAAAGAAATGAAGATGAGATAAGAGAAGCTGCAAAAGTGTCACCTTTTTACGATCAACAAACAGAAAGATATTTGTTCGGTAAAAAGAAAAGAAGAAAAAGAAAATTCGGAGACAATTGTTCAACTCATAAAAAACCAGCATACGGTAAAAGAAGAAAAAGAAAATCCAGTTTCGGTAAAAAAGTAAAGAAACCATCAGCAGCTACTAAAAGAATGTGTAAAAAATTAAAAGTGCGTTTGACTCTTAAGAGAGGTGGTAAAAGAGTGTACAAATCTGAAGCAATGTTAAAGAAGCAATGTAAAAAGGCTATGAAAAGAAAATCCAAGAAATCCAAGAAATAAACAACCTTAAAGACTATATTAATTAATATTACTTAAAAATAAAATATTATTAATTAATATCATGGATACTCCCGAAGAACAAGTTGACAACACACAAGCAGAGGAAGAAGCAGCACGTCAAGCAGCAGAGGAGGAAGCAGCTCGTCAAGCAGCCGAGGAGGAAGCAGCTCGTCAAGCAGCAGAGGAAGAAGCAGCTCGTAAGGCAGCAGAAGAAGAAGCAGCTCGTAAGGCTGCAGAGGAAGAAGCAGCACGTCAAGCAGCCGAAGAAGAAGCAGCACGTCAAGCAGCCGAAGAAGAAGCAGCTCGTAAGGCTGCAGAGGAAGAAGAAGCTCGTAAGGCAGCGGAGGAGGAAGCAACACGCAAAGCAGCAGAGGAGGAAGCAGCGCGTAAGGTAGCAGAGGAATCTAGTCAATCAACTTCTGAGGAACCTGTAAAAAAAGGAAGAAGACATGTACAACACGTTTCAAAAAGAAAACATGCTTGGTAATTTTTTTTAATTTATTAATTATTATTATTTTCAAAAAAAAAATGTTAATAATTAGTATATGGATAATTTTTTTAAAAAGATAGGTGATGATATCGCCGGAGCAGCTGAAAAAGCTGAAATAGAGGCTATAGCTGAAAGAGAATTAGCTGCTTCGATAGCAGAAATAGAAGAACAAGCAGAAGAAGAAGTTGAAATAACCCCAGAAGATCCTGGTTTAGAAATAGCAGATGCAGGACAAAGACCTGAAGAAATGAGAACACAAAAAGAAATAAGAGACTATAATAGAAGAGTTATTGAAGTTAATAACGCTATTAAAGAACGTAATCTAGAAGAAGGAAATAAACCTACTAGATCTCCTGAAGAAAGTTCTTATGGAAAACGTAGAAGAAGAAGAAAATACGGAAGTAAGAAAAAGAAGAAAGCTGGTAAGAAAAAGAAGAAAGCTGGTAAGAAAAAGAAGAAAGCTGGCAAAAAGAAAAAAAGAAAAACTAGTGTTGTTAAAACCGTAAAAGGAGTAGCTAGAGATGTAAAAAAGACTGTTAAAAAGGTAGGTAGAGGAGCTAAGAAGATAGTTAAACGAGTAGATAGAGGAGCTAATAAAGTCGCTAAAGGATTGCGTTCTATTTTCACTGAAAAGAGGTCTTTCGGTAGAAGCGCAACTCCAATGCCAACATCCATAGAGGATTATGAAAAAGTTCAAGGATACGACCCAAGAGATATTGTTATGCAGTCATTGTTTGGTAAAAGAAAGAAAAAATTTGGAGATAAGAAGGACGGATGTGGTTGTGGTTTCGGAAAAAAGAGGGTGTACAGATTTGGAAAAAAATGCACTAGTCAATGTACAGGATGTGGAACCATTACAGGTTTCGATCCAATGGCCATTGTACAAAAAAAATTAAGTTATGGTAAACGTAGAAGAAAATCTAGTTTCGGTAAAAAAGCAAAAAAGCCATCAGCAGCTACTAGAAAGATGTGTAAGCGTTTGAAAGTGCGTTTGACTCTTAAGAGAGGAGGAAAGAGGGTGTACAAATCCGAAACAATGTTAAAGAAGCAGTGTAAGACAGCTATGAAGAAAAAGAAGAAGAAAACAGTTAAAAGAAGAAAAAGAAAATCTAGTTTCGGTAAAAAAGCAAAAAAACCATCGGCAGCTTTGAAGAAGCTTTGTAAAAAGCACAAGGTGCGTTTGACTATGAAAAGAGGAGGAAAGAGGGTTTACAAGTCTGATGCAATGTTGAAGAAGCAGTGTAAAAAGGCTATGAAAAAGCGATAAATAATTTTGGTACTAAATATTAATATTTTTGATAAAAAAATGTTAGTACTTAGTAAGATGAAACGAAAACTATCTAAGGATATGTTAAAATTTTATAATTCTATACCTGATGATTTAAAGAAAGAATTAAATAGAAGAAGAAAAGAATTTGTTAAGAATAATACTTTAAAAATATGGAAGAAATTTTTAATAGATTTATATGATAAACAAAGTAGAAGTACACCTAAGCATTTTAATGAGTACCTTAAAGGTATGTTTAGGAAAATGAGAAATGTAGATAAAGGAATTATTATTAAAAAAAGATCGTATTATGGTAAAAAAAAAATAAAATGTAAAAGTAAGATGAAAAAAGATAAAATTTCACAGAGTCTTAAGAAAAAGTGTAAAAAATTAAAAGTGCGTTTGACAGTCAAACGAGGTGAAAGGAGGGTATACAAATCAGTAAAAGTATTGAAAAAACAATGCGAAAAAGCAATGAAGAAAAAGAAAACAATTAAAGGAAAAAGAAAATTTGGAGCATCTAGGAAAGGAGGTAGAGTGGTTCCCCAAATGTCTGGAGGTTTCGGTAGACCTTATTTAGGATACACTGTAGGTGGAACTGTTCGTTTTGGAAGTCGTCGTCCTGAATTTCACTACCCTGAGAATAATTTAAAAGGGTACAATACAGCTAAAACTAATAAGAAATTTAGATTTGGAAGTCGTCGTCCTGAATTTCATTACCCAGAGAATAATTTAAAAGGGTACAATACAGCTAAAACTAATAAGAAATTTAGATTTGGAAAGCCTGAAAAAAAAAAGAAAATAAAAGAAAACCGTTTCAGAAATTTTAAAAAACATCCATTAACTGATGAAGAATTTCAATTTATTAAACAATATGCACCTGACTTAGATACAAAAAAAAAAGCTGTTAAATTTGCAATAATTTCTGCAAAAGTCGGAAAAAGAGATTTAAATACAGGAAAACCTTTATTAACTAGTAAAGATAGAGAATTCGTAATAGAACATGGTTATGGGTCCTCAGTGCTTGACTTTGAAAATTGGTGCGGATTAAATCCTGTAAAATGTGCAGCTGCAGGCATAGGAACAGCAGGTTTAGCCGGAGGTGCTTTTTATGGTGCTGGGAAACTTCATGATCACATGTTACGACAAAGAGGAGACAGAAATTCTATGACAAGACTTAATAATTTATCTAATAGAACATACATGGGTATGAATAATGATTTCGGTAGAGAAAAATCTAAAAAAAAAGTAAATTATCGTAGGAAACGTTTAGAATCAGACCTTCGACAACTCAGAGGTCATGCAAGAGCAAAGACCCTAGGTGCTTCATTGGTGGGATTTCCAAATTGGAATTTTTTAGGAATGAAAGGAGGTACTTACTCTGATAAAGGAAGAATGGATTATTTTATGGTCGAAGCTTCTAAGAAAGGTGTAACCATGACCAAAAAAGACGCTAAAAAATATGTTCAAATAATGGATAAAATAGTTGAAAAAGAAACACTAAGTCCAGAAGATAAAAATTTTGTTACAAAATTTAAAATAACTACTAAATCCCAATTGAATAAAGCAGCATGGTGTCTTAAAAATCCTGGGAAGTGTACTGGTGTAAAATTTATACTTGAAATAGCTGCACTTCTTGGAATGTATTGGGCAACGATTGCAATAATAGTTGGGGGAATAAACCTAGCCGCTAGGGTCGGATTTTATTTACATAGAAGGTATCGTCTTACGAGAGGAGATAGAGCAGCGATAGAACGACAAAGACTAAATAGGCGTAATAGAGGTATAAATAACTTGAACGAGAGTGCACTCATAGACCAGCTACGCAATGACCAGATAGCACGTTCACGCGCGGGACTCACCGTATCAGATGAACAACTACGAGATCCTGACCCTGCTTATACGGATCAATTAGTAGAATCTAATGAAACATATATTCCTTATGCTCGTAATATAAGTCATGAAACTGAAGAAAAATATAAAGAAATTGATGAAAATACAAATTTAGATATTCCAAAACGCTATGTCAGTCCAGTGAGTATGCTTATTATGAGAGATCCAGTAATAGCTTCTGATGGTAATACATATGAAAGAAGTACGATAGAATATTGGCTTGATGACCATGACACTAGTCCACTTACAAACTTACCATTACAAAATACAAACCTTATTCAAAATAATTCCCTAAGGTCGGAAATTGACGAATTTGTACAACGTGAATGGAATAAACTACAAGGAGATTCTGAACCAGTCGTTGAAGAAACTACAATTGCTGAATCTGGTACTATAGTACAACCAGAAGCTTTAGATATGAACCAACCTTCAGTGCAATCGACTCAAGAACAAAGAAGAGCAGCAGCGGCGGCGGCAGCAGAGAGAAGATTGCAAACCCAAAACCAATTCGGAAAGCGTAAAGTCACAAAGAAAAGAAAAGTAAAAAAGAGAAAGGTTACAAAGCGTAAAGTCACAAAGAAAAGAAAAGTAAAAAAGAGAAAGGTTACAAAGCGTAAAGTCAAAAAGCGTAAAGTCAAAAAACGTAAAGTCAAAAAGCGTAAAGGTAAAAAGAAAAATAATTGATTGATATAAAAAATTAATAAAGAGAACATTTAAGAATATTCTTTTTAATAATTTTAACAATTTAAATAGCAAATTTTACGTATTTTGATTCAATTAAATCAGGATAAATACCCTTTAAAAATTTCTTTAATCTTTTACTACTATTTTCTGGGCCATAATTTTCTTTGAACCATTCTCTTGGCTTATACAACTTCATGTTTTTAAGTAAAACCCTTAGGTTTTTTTCAAAGTCTCTTTCGTTATTAAAAAAGATTCCTGTTTTATTGTTGACGTACTTCCATCCTCCTAATATATTTTTATTAACAATTGCTGGTAAGTCGCATGCAAGAGCTTCAGAAAGAATCCTAGGAGAGGCGTCATAAATATTAGGAAGGAAAAGGAAACGACAACTTTTAAGAATTTTAATGAAATTCCAATATTTTTGAAATGGTTTAACATCGAGATTACCATTGCACTCTTTTTCTAAACCACATTTAGTTCTTCCTACGACGATACCTTTTAATTTGTATTTATTGCACATGATAGGTATTAGTTGTTTTGCTAATTTCCAATTTCTATTATAACTTTGCCATCCTTTATCGCAATCTTTTTGTTTATCGTCAAGACAAACGTAAATAAAATCATATTTTTTCTTTTCTTTTAGACGGTACCATTTAGGATTAGTAAAATCAGATTCTGAAATTTCCAAACAATGTTTACCTTTAAACATAGAAGAATCTTTAAAACAGTAGCACCATGCTTTACACATATTTAAGTAGTCGTCATTGTGATTTTTATAGTATTTGTCCTCGTAAGGGTTACTGATAGTACCTGGAAATCCTTGATAACTTGTGACTCCAATTATAGGAAATCCCATTTTTTTATACTTACGAAACAATTCTTTATGTTTATCATTTCTAAAAGGAGCACCTAATGCTATAATATTTAAATTTTTACCATTTTGATCTTGTATATTTCTGAAAGGGAAATCTACATCTGGGGCTCTATTAACATTTGAAAATGGTTCTTTCTTTTGAATATAAAATATCAGTAGACCTATACACAATACTATAACGAAAAGTCTGGTGTTCATTAAGAGTCACTAACATTTTTTTTTTCAAATTATTTCATCCACAAGATTCATACTACTACATTTAGTTGAATCCCATAGAAGGTCTCTTTTTAGTACATCATCTAACGATGTACCTTTTAATTTACCTTTTGTTTTCTTAACGATGTAATCTTTGAGATCTTTCATGAGTAAATCTTGATTTTCAAGATCATCTTGGCATTCGCTGTAGCGACCCCAATAAGAACTTCTTATTTCATGAATGAGCATATAAGAATTCCTAGTCATTAATCTTTTATCACCCGCTAAAGCTATAAGAACACCAGCACTAGCTACACATCCTTCAACGACTGTTGTAATATTAACAGGAAAATTCTCAATTTGACTTATTAGTCCTAATGCAGGATAAACATCTCCACCTGGACTGCATATGTGTAAAAATATTTCATTTTCTTGGTTATTGCAAAGATTTTTCCTTGCAGTGTGTAAAGCGTCTATGATATCAAAACAACTTTTATTTTTTACATCTCCGTAGAAAACTATTTTGTTACCAATTACTTTGACGTGAGACTCTTCATCCTCATCATCTTCTGAGTTTCTTCTTCTTTTTTTGCGGTTCATTACTAATAGTAAATATTAACTGAACGTAATATGGACGAATTAGAATCACTTTTTGATAATATTAATATTAATAAAGACTGGGAAGAATTTTGTAGATTACACAATGGTTTAGTAAACAACAATAATTTTCAAAGTTTATACTATTATTTACATGAAATTAAAAAATACTATACACTTTTATTAAGTAAATTTGAACATGACTTGAGTATATACCCAGAAGAAGATAGAGAAGAATGGAATAATGTCTTCTCTGGGATGAAAGTTTTTCTCGAATTATATGATGATAAAAATTATGTTAAAGATGATATAGAAAGATCTAAAGAACTTACGAATATTGGAGGTTTTGTATATAGAAATTTATCAAATATTATAGATTAATCGAAAGGGTTTTTACGACAGATAGGACATTCTGTTTTGGAAGTCATCAACCATTTATCTATACATTTTTTATGAAATGAGTGTTCACACCCTAAGGTTCTTTTTCCTTCTCCTTGTTTATAAGGTGCTAAACATATACAACATGTAATATCTCCAGACACTTCTTCTTTAGTAACTCTTTGATAATTACCTAATGATTCCATTTGTTCTCCCGTAGCTACTATAGGTTTATTATTTTCTTCTAAACTCCTAGCTTCTGCTTCCCTAACCAATCCTCTTTCTATTATATTCATTGCTAAATGAGCAAATATATTCCTAAACGTTGGTCTTTCAGTTGGTTCTCTTATTACGTCACGAATAAGATCCATAATATTGTCTCTATTAAAATCACTGGAATACTCTCCTCTGAGGTCATTATTGTTTTCCATGCTTAATTATTAATAATATTATATTTTTATATAAAATAGTTGTTAGTATAAGCTCTGACAATCCATCTTGAAAAATGTCTACAAACACAATTACAACCATGGCTAAATGCTTTTTCATAAAAATACGTTGGTCCATGAAAATCTTCTTCGTTAATGTATTGTGAAAATTGGTCGTAATAATAATTATATTCATTTTCAGCAATTCTAGGTTTGTCTAGAATATGTTTTCTACAACACATACAATTGCCCCAAAAATCTAAATGTCTTTTTATTTCGTAATCTTTCATTTCGATTACTGTTCTAATAACTTGTATAAAATCAGAATGATCTGTTTCTTTAAAAATAGACTGAAATACAACGTTAAAAGTGTCATATGATCCAAGATAGTTGGAACATCGTTGAAACGTTCTTATGAAATAAATTCTATCTATTTCTTTTAAAACTGGTTTCATTTGTTCTCTATGGTCTGCATTAAAAGTATAAATTATATTAATAATATCACTCGGCAACTCCATATTAATATCGTTTATAGTTTTTTAAACCTATTTTTCTTTTTAAAATGTTTTTTGTTATATTCCCCCTACAAAAAAGGTTAACAAGACTATCACTACAGTCAAAACAGTATGTGAAAACTAATTTGCTATTCAAGTCTCTTTCAGGGAAAATAACAGAATTATAATCATTAACTTCTATATCACAAATATAACACTTATCCATTAATAAATGGTAATATTTTAATCTTCATCACTTTCCTCTTCATCGTCGTCGTCGTCACTCTCATCTTCGATGTCTTGTGTTTCTTTTCTTATTTGAAACCCTTTAATTTGTTCACTTTTGAAGACTTGCATTTGTAATAATCTCCATGTGATACCAAACTGCTTAGTACCCGAACTCATCCAAACTTGAGTCGCTTCAACAACTGCTGTACAATTAGAACCTTTTTCAACTTGAGACCACTCCATTTCTTCTTCTTTTTCATTGTAAACTGTAAATAATGGTTTATCTCCTTTAAATGGAACTTGTACTCTGAATGTAGGAGCATATTTAGGGTCTTTTGCTTGTTTTATACTATTTTTGAAAAACTCCATTAACATTTCTAAACTGTATTCTTTTCCTAAATATTCTTGTGAATTTTCTTGAACAGTTTGTAATACTTTAGTATTAACTTTATCTAAAGCTTCGTGAAAATTTTGAACACTTGGACTTCTCTCTTCATCTTGGAAACTGAATTGTGTTTCCCATTTAGTTCCATCTCCAAATTTTTCATTATTGCTAATACCAAAAGGAATTCTCATTTTTTTACCAGTTTGTAAAAAAAATCGACTTTCTTTTCCTTCTAAACTATATCTAATTTTAGCAGATTTAAATCCACTTGTTCTTCCTGTTTTAGGTTCGTTAATAATAACATTTTCTGCATTTACCTCGGTAGAAAGAAGAACACTCATTATAATCTGTATGAATATTTTTCCTTATATCCTTTTAATTTTTGTTTTAGGGCATTATTTCTTCATAAATTGGTTCTACTGGGTGTTTAAAATCAGATTTTTGAGCTCCCCACTGACATTTAGGACTCCCAACAGGACTATGCCTTCCATCAGGACAGTATAAACAGGAACCATTTAACAAATCACATTTGACTCCTGGTTTTAATTCTTCACCAAAAGCCATACAATCTGCATTTTTAGTACAATGTAAATTAGTATGCATGTAACACCCAGCATCGTGTGGGCAATCTTTCCTAGAGTTACATTCAACTTTTCCTACTGGGTTATTAATATATGGATCATATTTACAACAACTATCTGGTAAATATTTATCGTTTTTGATATAAGCATAAGGAAAATCAGCTGGACATTCTCCTCTTTTAGTAAGAGTGGCAACATTTTTAGCCATTCCTTCTGCTATTCTCAAGTTATTTATTTTTTTACCATAAGATTCTATGATTTCTGTACTGTATTTTAACAAATCTTTATGTTTCCATATTTTTTCTTCAAGTTGTTTAGTAGTTACTAGTTTTTCTATTTGTATTTTAACTAATTTTTCGAATTTAGGAAGAAAAGTAGGCCATGCAAAACTTTGACCTCTAACTATTGGATCTAAAGCTCTCCAATATTCAACTAAATTTTCATATTGTGGACCTTCTTTAAATTTTTCAATATCATTTTTATACAATATTTCAAGTCTATTTACAAATGGACTCCATGTGAAATATCTATATTTATTTTTAATTAATTTATGACTTGTATTCCAATAATCAGTTAGAGTACTTACTTTTGTTTTATCATTACATTCTTTAGGAAATAATAATTTAACCCTATCTGATATAATTTGTTCATAATCGATATTTTTGTCTTTTATAATTTTATAGTCTCTTATTCTTAACCAATAATTTACTACATTTGAAACAGTCCATGTACCTGTACCTGACACTATATTATTAAAATTTATCCCTAGGTCTTGATTCATTTTGGTACCTATGATATCTTTACGCATAAGTCTTAACGCAGTGGTGTGAAATAATTGTTTAACTTTTGGAAGTACTGTAAACAATGTAGGTAATCCTATCCAATATTCTAATAAATATACTATAGTAGCATAACTCTCCATATCATCTCTGAGACTTACTATTACCCTAGTTTCATATGCTGCTTGAATTTCAGAATCAGTTTGAAATGTACTAGGTAATGTGTTCATGAAAGCTTCTAATTCTACTAAACTTATCATAGGTTGAATTTCTTTAATTACTTGATTTTTAATTTCAGGATTAGATGTATATGCTGCTTCTATTTTAGTTATATTATCATATGTAACTATTTCATAAAATTTATTTGACTTAATATTTTCCCATCTTCCTTTGTATGTTAAAAAGTCAACTGTTTGATCTGTTTTAGGGAAACATTCAACAGCATAGTCAGTAAAGATTGTATTCCAATATTCTACTAATTTTGTATACATTGAAGAAAAATAACTTTGATTGTTGAATATGTGTTTTCTGAAATAATTATCATTAAAAACATTTGTAATATTATTTAATCCTGAATTGGAACCTTTACCTGTAACATTTTCTAATGTATTTACAATTTTGCTGTATTCGTTGTCAGAGTGTTTATTCAATTCTTGTTCATACGTATTATAAATAGTTGTGTCTTTTTGGTCTTGTTCTACCCTAGAATCTGAAGTTGTTGAAAATGTTGTTTTGTATGTATTGTTAGTATGTAATCTAGTGATCCAATTGTAATGGCTATATTTAGGATCATTTATTATTTTTTCTTTATCGTTTTCAGTTATTTTTTTAGTAGGAACCTTACCTAATGTCTCCCATTCTAATAAGAGTTCAAAGAAAATGGATTTGTCTGAATTTGTTTTATTAGAAATATTAGTTATAGTTTCTTTAACTTTATTCTTTTCATGAACAGTTGATTCGTCATATTTTTTCCAAAATTCTGTAATAATAGTAGGGGCATCAGCGCTAGTATTGGACCCTAGTCCGAAAAATCCTTTAAAATTATGGTCAGCTTCTGATCTTTTTCGGAAATCAATAAGTACGTTTCTATTTTTTGAACCTTTAATTTGTTTAAGAACTTCAGTCTTTGCCTTTAAATATAACACGTTAAATCTCATTTTAAACTGAGCTTGATAAATAGGAAACATTTTTACTCTTTGAGGAACTTTATTATGGAAATTTACTAAAGAACTTAACTTACCGTATATTTTTAGTTGATTTGTATAAAGCTGATTGACTTTCAATATAGTTACTTTTCGTGATGCTTGAAATACTTTCGACATAGAATTATTTTTATCTTTATTGTATTCTCTAACCCATTCCGGTAGTCTTAACCAATAATTTTCAAGTTCAGATAACCACTCATAATAACCCATCTGTTTGTCACTAGCGTTTAGACTGTCTGCTGAGCTTTTACCTTGTTGTGTAAAAGTAGCTAGACGGAGACCTATTTTATAAGTATACACTTCTCTTAAACTCTTTACGTAATTATTTTTCTTATAATCACTTGTCTCTGAAAAATCAAGTACATCTTTGTCTATTTGGTTAAAATAATCTAAGTCAGCAGCTTTATTATTAGTTCCTTGTAAAATAGTTTTTACAGAATCTACAAGAGGAGTTAATATTTCTTTTCTTCTTTTTTTATAAGCCTTTATTACGGCTGGATTATCTTTTAAAGGAGAATTATTGTATAACAATTTAAGAGCATCTTTGTCTGTTTTTTCAGAAATAATAAATGCAAAACTCAAACCATCTGCATATAATTTTTTAAAACGAATGACGTACGGTATTTTTCTAACATTTTCAGGTTGAGTATTCCACCATATATTTAATTTAGATAATTCTTCAAACTCTTTAATTATATCAAGAGTTTCACCGTATAATATTTGGGCCTCTTGTTCTTCATAAGCTTTTTTAACTCTTGGATTGTTTCTGTATCCAACACTTAATGTTTCGTAAAAATATTCACCCAGAGTATCCATGCTATTTTTGTTCTTCATTTCATTAATAATAGTTTGAATAGGATCTGTATATTTTTCCTTTTTAGAAACTTTTTTCTTACAAATTTTTTTATATAATAAATAAACGATTAACAAACCAATCATAACCGTTAGTATTAAATCCATTACTTATACTAAATAAAATTTTTTCAGTAAAAACTCTTAAGCATTTAAAAAAATACTTAAGAGATTTGACGTACTCTTAAATTAACTGAATAACTTCTTCATCTAGGTCGCAACGATTCACAAAACTCAGATTCTCGTGTTCTGGACTAAAATCACATGGTCTGAGTATACTCCAATCTATACTAGGGTGTATTATACCTAGGTGGGAATATAAAAAACCTACTAGGGCACTACACCAGAATCTGTCATTTTTCTGAGGTTCTGGGTCATAACTTATTATTCCTTCTAACCAATCAAAAGGAACCATATCATATGGTTTATTATGTACAGCTGTATGAACAATTTTTAATTTATCTTCAGTTATTAGTCCATCAGGTGCTTTTAACCTTCTTAAATAAACATTTCCTTTACCTTCAAATGTTTTAAAAACTTGGTCCATTGGAGTTAATTGGACTCCTGTTTTTAAACGATGATTTTCAGGATCTGGGATATATCCTCTACCGGATTCCCACAAATAAACTCCCTTTAAAGGTTTTTCTGTAAATTGAGGATCAACTACTATCATTCCTACATGTGAATAGTTACTCCTAGTAAAGAATTTTATAGCCCATGAAACCCAACTATCACGATAATTAAACAATAAAATGTCACCAGTTTTGACAGGTTCTTTAACTAATTCCATTAATAGTAAACAACATTAATTTTCATAAAGAATTCCACCCAATCCTTGTTCAATCTTAAATATATTATAACTAGTAGCAAACATAGTCATATTAATCAGTGTCCCAAGTCTTAAATCAATAGGAGAAACTTTACTCATAAAGAATTTTGCTCGTACGTCACTCAACCTAGAGAAATTAAGAGTTCCACTCGGTTGATGTTCTTCGGGTCTTATAGAAAAACTGTATATATAAATAGGTTTTTTAGAAACACATGTATGATGTTGTTGTGGCTGTGTATACCTAAAATAATTTCTTCTTCTTCTTGGAAATCTTTCGTGAGTATTAATAATAATTCCACTTTCTTGTGACGTACTCAAAAAATCATGATTCTTACCATCCCATTTAGTTCCATTAGTTCCTAAAACAGCATCCGTAGAAACAACCAATCCTCCATCATTGAATCCATAATTAAACCAGTTGTTTTGATAATACCCACTAGTTGCTATATTTTGTTCATCTTGTAAAATCCACACTAATTCTTTAACAGGATGTTTAAAATTCAACAAAATTTGTTTTCCTATTTCTCTAGTTTCTAATTTCCCAAAAGATACTTTATTCATTTGTAATTGTTCTATTAAATATTCATGAGTATTGTCAGTAAATATTCTTGTCTCTTCTCTTGAAAGAAAAACATAATCAATGGATAAATGACAATTTTTAATTTGTACGTCAGGTTCTAAATACAATAAATTATTTTGACTCAACAAAGGCTTAACTCGTTCACCAGGAACCAATGACATCATTGGGGGCCATATTTGTAAATCCCACTCGTTATCAGTTGATACTGTATAATTAGCATTTGTATAATTATTTTTAGCAAAACTCCAACGAGCTATAGTTAAAGTGTACGTCACTAAAGGTGCGTTTGTCTCTGTATTAGTATTCACTTCTATGACTATCCATCTATTATCTAAGGCTTGATTCGTGATAGTTATTCCTGAGGGAATTGTTCCGTACGTCAATGGGTCATTATTATCGTTAATATCACTAGTCATACCCAATCTTATTATACTACCTGCTGCTAATTCTGGTATACCTGGTATAGGATAAGTTATAGTGTAAGTAAAACGATTAACAGTAGCAGAATCTCCTGAACCAGTGTAAGTACCTAAAGGAGTACTGACTTTCAATTGTTTATATTTACCTCGTAACATAGCTAAAGATAAATTGTATATCCCAGATTCTGGTGTACTATTATCATTAGGCCATTCAGTCAAATTATCAGAGACGTACTCTTTTTTTGACACAGCTATTATTAAATCTTTGAGTTTTCTTAATTTAATACTAACTTTAACGCTAGCATAAGTAAGAGCTACTAAAGGTAAAGATAAACCGATGTTACGATTAAACCAGAATTGTAAAGGTATATAAAGTATTTGTTCTTTAGATGCATTGTATGGTAATTCACTTTTTTTTTGAGTCCCTAACATTTTATCCAAAGCTGCTTTTTGATAAGTTCTATTTGTTAATTCTTGCCAAATATCAAACCAAACACCATATTGATGGTCTATGACCGAATCATTTATTATCAATTTAACTTCTTCTACTAGGGCGTTCCCTACGTGTTCTGTCCAAGCTGCTTGAGTATAACTCATAACACCAGGGAGAACAGTAGCATTATTTGGATGATAAGCAGAATTAGGATCTTCTTTAAATATTTCATTTGTATTCAATTTTGGTAATGTTAAGACAAGGTACATTTTGTTTAACAAGTCTCCTGACCTTTTTATTTCAGACACTATAGTTTCTCCAAATGCAGGTTTTGTATTGAAATTATTCCTTATACTTTCAATAGCAAATTGAGTATGTCTTCTATAAACACTTTTCCAAAAGGTTATTTTAGGTGTACCTGATAAATATAAATCTTGTTGACCTTTAGAAATAAGTTGTATGGTCGAACCTTTTACCATTTCTAATAATCAACAATATTTTAAAATAATTTAATTACCGTATAAGACACCTCCTTTTCCATCCTCTATTCTAAATATGTTATAATTTTTAGCGAAAAGTAATATGTAAACTGGAGTATCTTTTCTTAAGTCTAATGTTTTAAGACCTTTCAAAAAGAACTTTAATCTTGCATCAGGTACTCTTGAAAAGTTCATAGTACCACTTGGTTGGTTTTCTTCTGGTGTGATAGCAAAACTATAAACATATATAGGTTTTTCTGGAACACTTGTATGATGTTGATAAGGTTGTGTATAACGGAAATAACTTGATCTTCTAGGATTAATTCTTTTATGACCACTAATAATTATTTCATTTTGAGGCTGATTACTAAAGAATCCATTATCATTCCCGTCCCATTTAGTACCATTAGTCCCAAGAGGACAATCCGCAGTTATTAAATTATACTGTTGGTTAATTCCATAATTAAACCATGCATTCTTAAAATAACCTTGTGAAGCACAATTTTGACGGTCTTGAAATGCCCATATCAATTCTTTTACTGTAAAACTTAATTCATTCAATAAAAATTGCCTAGTTTTAGGAACAGTTGTTATCTTTTCATAAATTCCTGTTCTAAATTGCACCTGTTCTATTAAATATTCGTGGGTATTGTCTGTAAATCTTCTTCTTTCTTCAGTATCTAAATAAATATAATCCACCCAAAGATTGGCTTCTGTTAAACTTAATTTAGGTGTTTTGTAAATTAATTTGTTTTGTGAAAGATTAGGAGTAATTCTATCTCCAGGTTCAAAATCGTTCCAAGGAGGATATACTGTCAAATTCCAAGTTTCACTATTAGTTATTGTATAGTCTTCATAAAACCAAAAACGATTATCGAAGTCTAATGGATGTACGTCAACAGTGTAATAAATAAGAGGATAGTATTTAACAGTATCAATAACAACATTTTCAACTACTGCATTCTGTATAAATGTATTGTTAAATCCATTGTACCAATTTTGTTCTTCTATTCTCTCACCAGTTGAATAATATGATTCTTCTTCAACATTTAGTGTTTCTCCAGTAAAATCGTCAATCATAAATTCTTCTTCTAAATTAGAAGTTCTATTTTCTCCTATCATTCTGTAGTATAAAGTTTCTAAGAATACTAGGTGTGAAGGTTGTGTTGTTTCTTTTAAAGGATAATCAAAACGAGGATTACCAGAAACACCCATTCTTACAATAGCACCAGGTCTTAAATGAGGTATACCTGGGTCTTGTACAGCGAATTCTAACTTTCTTTGCCAAAAATTACCCCTAGGAGTATCAGTACTATTAAACCATTGATAAGTAGGATCTTGAGGATAAATAAATGGGTATTGATTCCTCTCTGTGTTAGGTACGTCACTTGTAGTATAAGTTCCAGGCAAAGAAATAACATCATAATCTTTTCCTTGTCCAAGTTGTAAAACCCATGTGTATCTTTTAGAGAATGTCATCATTTGTTTATAGTTCCAGTAATATCTTCCTACAATATAATGTCCTGAATTTGTTTGCGACCCTCCTTGGGGTACATAAAGTTTACCTATACAAGAAGATTGTAAAATAGTAGGAGCAGCTGTATGAGCTACTCCATTAACGATTGTTAAATCAGTAATTGAACCCGACGCATCAGCTGTAATAGAAATAGTTGTAATTTCAGTACCACTTGCGTTAGAAAGCAAAAATTGATCTCCTGATTTATAACCTTTACCTCCTAAATTATTGTTAAAGAAAATATTGTTTTTTTCGAAAGTATGAGGGTACGTCAAAGCATTCCCAGTAGTTCCTCTTAATACAGCTACAAATAATTGCCTGTCAGTGTTTATAGTTGCCTTTGAACCTGTATAATTGTCATCTCTTGGAGAAAACTCTAATGTCTTATAACCAACTGTTTGGTCTATACCTATGGTTATTGCTGTACCGGCAAGATTAGTATAACCATTACTAGTGACTATATTTTCATCCCCAGCTGTTGTGCTTATTAATTTCCATAAACCACTATCACCATATTTATCACTTTCATTTTCTACTATCCTATAAAAAGTTGTACCTACTGTTATAGAAGTGTTAAAATTTGCTGCAAGTGTTATTTTTCCTGTTGTTTGGTCATAATCATCAATATTCTTTCTTTCATTACCTATTATAATGTCAAAATGGTTGTAAAAATCGACTTGGGTACTGTATGTTTGTAAAGTAACCGTCTTAGCAGTAGTGTCTACTCCTTGTACGATTCCTCTATAATGAGGTACACCTATTATTTTGTAAGTATCAGTTCCTATCGTTGGATTGTTAGGTAATACTTGTTCTATAGTAGCTTTTTTAGTAGCTCCATCATAATCTAATATAAAACGGTTATAATAATTGCTACCGACTTTAATTTCCAGGTTGTAACCATTGTAAAAATCATTGACACTCGAAGTAGTAGTATCCAATGTTATAGTTAAACCTGGTAAGTCAAAACCTCTTACTGCTCCTGATATTTCAACTTCGGGATTTTTTCTATCTGACAAAAGAATGGGATAATTGTAACGAGTATTAGAAAAGTTTCCCCAATTCTTAAAGTAAGTACTGTTATAGTAAGCTGCTGTCATGAAAACTTTAATGTTATTACCATTTTTTGTAATTTTAACCACTGGGTATTCTGAAAAAGGATTATCATGTCCTGAACTTTCATTAGCTAGGTCAGAATTATAAATAACATCACTTAGTAAATATTTACTGAATTGATTGTCTTCGTGACATTCCCTAGTTTCTTCGTAAATTTGATTAAAATTATCTTCTTTATGGTAAAATCTTACATATTCTCCACTGTAAGGTAGAGTAGTTTTTTCAGGTATGAAACTAACAGTATTACCATCCTTAACTTTACCATCTAATCTTTCTTCTCCTATAGAACCACCTGTAGCATTTGGGTTACCATAAACATTAATTTGTGGATTAACACTATAATTTAAACCTCGATGTACAACTTTAACTGTATTGATTCCTCCATTATTGTCTAATTCAGAAACGATTACATGTGCACCTGAACCTGTTACGTCATTCATTTGAATAATAGGCATAATATATCCATTTCCAAAAGTAGTTGCATAAACTGAAATAATTGAACCTCCAACTTGATTCATAGTTAGAACAGCATTACTACCGTACCCATGACCGTTAACAATTACTGTAGTAGCATTAGTGTAACCAGAACCACCACTAATTACTTCAATTTCTTGAATACCATTATTTTCATCTAAACGACTAACAACAGCTTTAGCTCCTGTACCTGTTCCGTTGAATGTGAGAGTAGGTATAATATAATTTTCACCTTTATTTAAGAAATTTATTCCTCCTATTCCAAATTTATCGGTTGTTGTTTCAACTGTAAAATTATACCCTGTAGTGTGATTTACTATTGTACCATTGAAAGCTACCCAACGAATTCCTGTAATATCGTTAGCGTCAGTGTAACCTTGTCCTCCTTCAACTATGACTATGTGTTGAATAGTTCCTGTTGAATTTATTCTTGCTGTAACTTTAGCAGTTTTTGTGACTGTTGTGTTGTACGTCACTTCACCATAGAGAATTGGAAGGATAGTTGTATTAATAGTTGGAGGATTATTCAGTGCAATCGCGGACACTATACCGTTAGCTGCTGTTATTTTCTGAATAGAAATTTGAAAATTAGAATTTTGAACTCTTCCTGAACGACGATAACTTTCCAATTCTGTATCAGTTGAAGCTTCATAGGCCTGAATAATATTGTATGTATCATAAACAGAAGAACTATTGACTAAAGGGGCTATAGGTTTAGGATTTTTAATTCTTTGAGACCATGAAAATTGGTCTTTGGTGTCAGCGTTGTACTGTAAAAGTTTCTTTTTTGCTACCGCGATGACTAACTCTTCTAACTTTTTAAGTTTAAAATTAAGTTTTACGTCACTATAAGTTAGAGCTATAAGTGGTAAAGCTAGTCCTGGGTTTTCATTAAACCAAAATCTAAGGGGAACATACAGAGTTTTCGATTCCTTTCCGTTATAAGGTAATTCGCTTTTCTGGCTAGTTCCTATAATTTTTTCGAGAGATTTTTTCATATGCTTTTTTTGCGAAAGTTCTCCCCATATATCTAACCAAACTCCATAATGAGTGTCTATGATAGCATCTCCTATTTGAAGTTCTATTTTTTCAAGAAGAGCATTTCCCACATTTTCAGTCCAAGCAGCTGAAGTGTAAGATATAGTATCTTCTACTGGCCAGTTGTCTAAATCAGTAGTTCCGAAAGCCCATGTATCAGCTGATTGTACTATTGGTGTTATGACTTTACTCCAAATCCAGTAATCAAATGAAGGGTCAAAGAAATAATCTGTATCAGAAGCATTTGTTTTTGTATATGGATCTTTTGGGTCACTTGCAAAAAAATCTGTAGTGGTTAATACAGGTAATTTACAAACGAAATATATTTTATTAATTAAGTCTCCTGACCTTTTAAGAGTACAACTAGTTTTACTCCCAAAATCTATAGCATTATCAAAAACTTGTTCAATAGATTCCATAGAAAATGGGGTGTGTCTTCTATAAACTGTTTTCCAAAATGTAATTGAAGGTGTCCCTGTTAAATAAAGATCATGTTGACCTTTTGCTGTTAATTCAATCAAGGCTCCTCTTGGCATTCTACAATATAGCAATATTTTTTTAAACGTTTTAAACCTTTTAAGTTTTAAAAAGTGTAAAAAGTTTTTTATTTATTTTCTTTTTTTCTTACGTCTTTTTCTTTTTCGTTTTTTCTTTCCAAATAACATAACTTCTTGTTCGGCTTCTTCTTCTGGAGAATTTAATAATTCCTGAATGTGTATTTGATGTTCTTCTTCTTCTTTTTGATTATCATAAATTGTTTGAAGTTTCCAAAAAGGATATTTTTCTAACATTTGTTCAAGTTCACTGATAGTAAAATATTTTAAATTATTTTCATCTTCACCTGCTTCTTCTGACATTAATTTTATAATGTCTATCTTGTCTTTTCCTTTTAACAATAAATTTAAAAGTTGTCTTTTAGTTAATCTTTTTTCTTTATTATCAAGATAATCCTCGTAAATTTCTTGAAATTCTTCAGATTGTTTTTCATTTTCTTTAATTTGTTCTTTAATAATACCTATTTTTTTCTTAATATCCTTGTTTCTACTAAACCATTTTTTTTTCTTTTTTGTCTTTTTTTTATCTTCTTTTAATTTTTTTTTCGATTTTTCTAATTCCCATATAGCTCTATCATAATCTACTTGTTCTTGTAATCTAGTATATCCTAAGTCAGATTTAATTTTAAAATCTTCGTCATCTTTAAAAGGAATAATCCTCTGATTAAAATATTCTTTGTCAAATTCTTCAAATTCAATTTTTTTTCGTAAAACAGCATCAGCTGTCCAATCTCTATCATCATCACTTTCTTTCAATTTTTTTTGTAATCTTTCAAAACCTTCGTCATCTTTCCGTTGTATTTCTTTCATTTTTTTTTCATTTTTTTTATCTCCTTTATAAAACTTATTTCTTAAATAAAATCCTGTCCCAACACCTAGTCCTCCTCCTAATACAGCGGATAATGCTACTTTTTTATTTCTTTTACTTTTATTTTTTTTACCAAAAAGTGACACAGTTGGTGGCGCCCACATCCCCGTTCTATCGTCATCATCTCCCAATGATTCATCATCTCTCTTTGATTCATCATCACGAGCCCGTCCTAAATCCCATTCTTCCAGTTCTGGTTCCTCAATTAGACTATAATTTTTTTCTTTATTTCTTTTTTTTTCTTCATGATTAAAAACAAAAATTCTGAGATAACTACCTATTCTCGCTCCTAATACAGCAGTTATAATAAACACTAAAACAGCTAACTTATTATCACTAATTTCATAATCTTTAATTTTTTTTATTTTTTGTTTTATTTCCTTTTTCAATTCTTTATACTTCTCACCTGACATCTAATAGATACCAACATTTTTTTAAAAAAAATATTAGTATTTATTTTGAAAACACTTAGCATTTTCTTTGAAACAATATTACACTTAAGTACAATGCCATAAAATTAATAGCAAATAAACCTGAACTAGCCATAGCATCATTAATACCCAACTGTACACCCTCATTTTTATTAGTCTTAATTTCTTTTCCTAAAGAATATCCTACAGCGACCAAAGGAGGAAGTAAGGCAGTAGCAATACCAATACCAACCATTGTAATTTTATCTCCCCAATTGAATAGAATACCAGCTGAAGCAGCTATAATAGCACTCGCTAGCAATAAATAAGGATTTTTAACTAAGGTTTTACCTCTACCTTCTACTACGTCTGTTTCTGGTACTTGTCTAGCTAAAAAACCAAACAAAAATCCTACTACAATTGGTACTAAAAACATAGCTGCTAATTTATATTCCATCAACTGCCCTTTAGAACGAATTTTTCCTTTTTTTTTAAATCCTTCTTTTCCAAATTTCATAATAAGACCACCTATGGGTGATATAAGCATACTACCTATAACAGTAGTTTCACTGTTTGTAGTAAAACCCGTAGAACATATGATTGAACCTACTAATAATTGTACATAATATTGTAAAGAACCTGAACTGTTTAGTTTGCAAATATCCATATACTAAACTCCAATATTTTTATTATTATTAATTAGCAAATGCTAAACCTCCCATACCACTAGTAACTCTCAATACATTATAATTCCTAGCGAACACATGAAGAGTCAAACCAACTTCAAGACTATTGTTACCATCCATACCTCCATCTTTACCAGTAGGTGCATTTGGTGGTCCTATAATACTATATGCCATCTCTGAAGAATCAATTCTTGAAAAATTAAGAGTTCCACTTGGTTGATGTTCTTCTGGTTTAATACTGAAACTGTAGTTATAAACATGACCATCAGGAACTTTAGTATGATGTTGATAAGGTTGTACGAGTCTATAATAACTAGATGGACGAGGAGCTAAACGATCATGTCCATTAAGTATGAACTTAGTAGTGTAAGTATTTGCTAACCAATCACTACTTCTACCATTGGCTACAGTTCCTCTTGTACCTTCTGGAGCATCTGCACTGTACAATGTAGGTGCAATGAATGTATCAGTTGATGCGTCACCACTAGGAGTAGCAGAGTAAGTATTGTAACCAAAATTAAACCATCCATTTTTTTCTCCAATTCCTTTGACAGCTCTATAGTTTTCATCTCTAACTACCCAAATAAGTTCTTTTACTGGGTGATTGTAACCTAAATCGTAAGTATGGTTAGATATATCGTTAACAAAAGGAATTTCTTCAGTTGCTGTAAATTGTAGTTGATCAATGAGATATTCATGATTTCTTTGAGCAAAGCGTCTTCTTTCGTCCGTGTCAAGATATACGTAATCGACCCATAGTTGACAATTAGAAAGTTTTGCTTCTCTTTCATCTCCAGGAACTATATTAACATATGTTGAAGGATCTATTTTATTTTTTGCATTTTGATGTTGAATTCTTATACCTTGAGCATTGCCTATACTAGTTGTGTTCCCCTTATTGTATACAATAATAGCAAGACTATCAAAATCTTTTAATTTAAGACTAATATTTACGTCATGATATTGTAAAGCAATTAAGGGTATCGCTAGTCCTGGGTTACGGTGGGATCCCCGGGTACCGAGCTCG
>JGI24917J38488_100901_pt1 | contig 22268 bp, 24 predicted proteins | sample LinPfosmplate5_FD_38488 | JGI IMG/M metagenome (IMG submission 38488)
ACAGGAGCAGGAACTACAGGAGCACAAGGAGCTACCGGAGCACAAGGTAATACTGGAGCACAAGGAGCTACAGGAGCAGGAACTACAGGAGCACAAGGAGCTACCGGAGCACAAGGTAATACTGGAGCACAAGGAGCTACAGGAGCAGGAACTACAGGAGCACAAGGAGCTACAGGAGCACAAGGAGCTACCGGAGCACAAGGAGCTACAGGCCCCGTAGGGCCAAATCCAACTGCTGGATTAAATGCCGCAATTCCTTATGAACCGTATAATCTTAATGTGGCATTAGACCAGGTAAATCCTGGTACCACTGATGTTGTATATATACAATTTATAGCACCTTCTACTGCTACTTACTCTAAAATGACTGTTTTTACGACACAGGCAAGTTCCGCTAATTTTGAGGGTTACGTAGGATGTGCTATCTTTAGTAACAGTAATCCACTGGACCGACCAGGCACACCAGACATTAAACATGGTGAAGGTGATGTTTACTTTAGTAACAGTAATATGCAAAGAAGATATGTAACGGTAACGTTTGATTCACCAATTCCATTAGTGGCCGATACCTTATACTGGGCTGCTATTGGATATTCAACTAGTTTTCCGGGTGGTACAGGGAATTTATTTTTTGCATTTCATGTAGACTATAATATCAACTTCCAATTAGTTCAATTCGGAGCTGTTGATTTTATTGCAGCTAGTGGATTTACAAACAACCCCAATAGTATTACTGATAGTGATTCGCCTTTATGGTTTAGAATCTATGACCCTAGTGCATCGTTTTTAGTTGGTCCAACAGGTCCGACAGGGCCCGCCGGCAGCGATTTAACATCTCTAACTCATTTATATTTCGGCGCACATATTAGCGCAAATGAGGGTGTCAGTTCTACAAAAGAGCACTTTTTATTCCCTGGATTTGGAGGAAATTACCTTCCAAGTACACCAGTTCAGAATGGTTCAACAATGTATGTAGCACAACCCAACGAAGCACCACCTGTTGCAACTATAGGATTTACCAGCGCAAAAACAATAGGAGCAGGCGGCACAGTGGGAGGACAGATTAGCTATGTTATAAATAATCCACCAACTCCTGTACCCTACGGCCTTGGACTTACTAGTGCTGGGATTTCTCCAGGATTCCTTATAAAAGTTTATTCATATTGTAATAGTGATACTAGTGGAGTACCACTGTCGTCGACTGGGACATTCGCAACAGTAACAGCACCAGCAGGTCAAGATTGTGGCTACCTGCATTTATCAAGTGAACTCCAATGGGGAAATATTGGTGGGGTTCCAACAGATCGGTTAGGTATATCTGTTTCAATAGTACCAACTCCAGATATAGTAGCAGGGGGTAATAATGTTAATAGGAGTATCTCTATATCAATCCCGCTTAAAGTTACAATGTAATATTTTTTCCTTCCCTTCTTTAATATATTTCCCAATTTTATCATTAATATTTCTTATCTCATATCTATCCATTACCACATTTTTCACAAAAATATCGTTTATGTGTATTGAATAATCCGGTTTATATACTTCTGTTACCCAATCATCACAATACCAATTGTCTATTCTTTCATCAAAAAATGTACCAAATATATGATAATGCGTTTTATGAACAAATGCATTTTCAATCACGGGTGGTGAGCCACTAGCTAATCTACCATTATAATTTGCCAAATGACAACCGCCTACTACACCAAGATTATTATTGCTTTGTAAATGATGTATAAAAATATTTGTCCAAGTGTCTTCCATTATAATATCATCACCTATTTGATAAAAATAATCGCAGTCTTGGTCATACGCCTTTTTAAACAGCGTATTCCACGCTTTTGCGGGTTTGTGTTCACAACCTTCTAATTCAATAATAACTATATTGATGGATTTATACATATCGGGTAATTGATTAATGCAGGATTTATAAAATGTATCTGTGCTATCGTATCCTACAAATAGTGTATACGAATACGCTTCGTCATACTGTGCTATAAATGATGGTAAAAAATTCTTAACGATAGGTGTTGAGGACAAATCTTTATAATTTTGTCCTCGACTGCAAACAGGTACTAATAATGCAACATTAAACATAATGTTTATTTATACAAATAATTCTTTTAATATTTGTTCTTTGTCAAATATCTTAATTTTACTGGTACGGTCCCAATTACTGTGAGAAACAATCAATCTATCATCCTCTACGACCAATCCCAATGAAAATTCTACTTTTTCTTTATCAAATCGAAATAAATAGGAATATTTCCGTAATTCCAAGGTATTTTTGTCCAATACAATAAATAAATGATAATAATGTCTTGGGTCGCCGTGCTCTACTACATGTCCAATAAACCATAACTCATCTTTATAAATTGTGCCATTGGTCGAACCACGTACTTTCTTGAAAAAAGGAGGCATTTCTTTTCTAGTTACTGTTCCTAATTGCATTTTCGCAAAATCATAAATAGTAAGTGGATGCCATTTATAGACGACTCTCAAACGATCATCTTGCATAAATAATGCCCAGTTCTTTTCACACTTTGCTTTTTCAGGTGAAGTTATTTCGCTATATTCGAGTGATTCTCCAGATAAATCATATACTCCTCCCGCCATAGTTAATACATAATCGGAGGTTGTGTCACTTTGTTTTGTTGAGATATAACCAATATTCTCTCCGGTATCAATTATCTTAACATCTTCCAAACCTCGAACTCGGCATTCTTTGTTAAATCCAGGGGCGAATTTCTTACAATCTATTACATTGAAATCTTTATCCATCACCAATGCGATATTTTTTGTATTTACACTGTATCCATCAGGATAACTATAAGAACCGTTTAGATGAAGTATATAATCCACCAATCGCACATTAGTAAGATATCCGTCATTATAGGCAATGATGGAGGGAGTAGTTGCTTTAAAATCGCCTTTAGTTTCCTCCTGTACTTCTTTACATAAATTTAAGACGACTTCTTTTTGCTCATATTTTTTAAGGGTTTTAACATAAAATTTATAATTGGCCAATAGATTATCCATATTAAGCGCACTTATATTCATTAATTTCATAAATATTGGTCGCATATCTACATTCTTATCAATATAATAAGCAATGATGGAAAACTCATAATCCAATAAATAATTGTACACGTCTTTATGAATAAATAAAACATTGTCTGAAGGATATGGAATTTCTTTAGCCAATTTGTAAAAAGTATAAGATAATTGTTGTTGTCCTTTAATTCTGTAATGTTTAACAATTTCATATACATTTTCAGCTCTTTTTGGATGATAACCATATGCTTCCAACCAAGTTTTAATTGCATCAGCTTCTTTTCCTGTTTTCATATAACATTTTCCTAATTCGAGACGACTGTACCAATTTTCCTCAATCCATCCACCTATTGCAATTCTTTTTTTATAATTTTCAATGGCTTTTTCTAGATTCCCAGCATTTTTATAACTATTCGCCAAATAAAAATAAGTTCTTTCATTTTTTGGATTTTCTTTTAAGTCTTCTTCAAGAAGTCTAATATCTCGAGTAAATTTATCCTCTTTGCAGCCACCATCTCCAATATCATTGATTTTTATTGTGCGTAATTGCTCTTCTTTTCGTGATCCTGTAATATCATAATATTCATGAGTAGAGCCAATGCATCGAAAATTTAAGGAAGTTTTAATAAGACGGACATTGAAATAGTTAAAGGTATTGGAGCCTTGTGCAAATGTATAAACATCCGCTGTCAATTTAGACTTATCAAATTCAGGATCAATAACAAGTTTCATATCAGCATCTAAAAATAATAGATAATCTGCCATATCTTTTGCAGCATTTAAAGCAACTGTTCTGTTATAGCCAAAATTTTTGAATGGTTCTTCAATGATTTTTCCATCAATACATCGCATATCAAAGAATTCTTTAATAATTTCTTTGGTCATATCTGTACTTCCTGTATCACAAATACAATATGTATCAATGATTGGTAAAACGGTGGTTAATAATCGTGTGATGATTTTGGACTCGTTTTTAACAATCATATTTAAACAGATAGTCGGTGCTTTTTTTTCGGTTACTTCTTCGATACAAAGTTCCATTTTATGAAAATAACAATTAGTTTTTAAATAAATAATAAAAATCTAACATAATTATATCATGTCTTTTACAAGATTTAATTACGACCCATGCCGCACAAAGAAGCTTTTAGAAGAATCTACTGGACCAGGACGCTACATGCTCAACAAACCCGGTTGGGGTAACAAACCTTGTTTCTTTTCCGACCCTCAAATTCGCATGCAAGGGTGGGGAACCAATCTTCGCAGAGTGCCAGGTGGTGCACCAATTGATATAGATAGTGATCTTTTAGGCATTACAAGACCGCTCTCGAAAGATTGCACTAAAAAGGAGTTTCCTTTCGCTGGTGTAGTGTTCTCCATGAAAAAAGAGTATCCAACTTGTGGTCAGGAAATTACATCCCAATCTAGAACAACACATCCTGCATTTTTGTACAGAGATTTAGAACAATCGAATAGATATCCATTATTTTTGAATCCTCAAGAAAATGTATGTATGCCGTTTCAAAACAATCTTAATACTCAGCTTTTAGAACGCGATAGTTTTACTCCAAAAATCCCTTGTCCCATGAATAAATAAACATATTTTCTGTTTTAATTTAGTAAGAAAATATGTTGCATTATATATAAATGGCAGAAATAGCAATTCCTGTAGTAGCTTTAGGTGCAATGTGGTTGATAAGCAACGACAAAAAAAAGAAAGGAGTTCCACAAGAAGGATTTGATAATGTTTCCGCACCGCAACAGCGCGAATTAGTTGCGGGACATGTCAAATCTCACTTACCAGTAAAACCTCCTCTAAATTATCCAAAACCAACTTATTCACAATTAACAAGCAATACCAAATACTATCCTGCGCCAAATGCAGCGACAGACAGATACTTCCAACAAAAAGTATATGAAAAAAAAGTAGAAGACGGTGGCGATCCTACAAATGCCGCAATTTTCCAATCACTGGCAGGAAGTGAGGTGCAAAAATGCGACATGAAACATAATAATATGGTGCCTTTTTTTGGATCCAAAGTCACACAACGTACGACAGGATTTAATGGAAATGAAAGTTTACTTGATCAAATGCAAGGACGGGGTTCTCAACAAATAAGAAAAACAGCTCAAGCTCCTCTGTTTAAACCACAAAAAAATATGGCTTGGGCTCATGGTACTCCAAGTACAAGTGATTTCATACAATCGCGCATGAATCCTTCTCGTAATATTTCAAATACGAAACCTTGGGAAGAAGTCAGAGTTGGACCTGGATTAAATAAAGGATTTACTAGTGAAGGTTCGAATGGATTTAATGCTGGCATGGAAGCCCGTAAACAATGGTTACCAAAAACGGTAGATCAATTGAGAACCAAAACCAATCCAAAAGTTACATTTGGTTTAGCAAATCATGAAGGTCCTGCACAAGGTATGTTTGTCAGAGGTCACGAAGGTAAAGTTGAAAAAAATAGACCAGATACATTCTATTTGAATTCACCCGATAGATGGTTTACAACAACAGGACAAGAGAAAGGTCAAACAAATCGTTCTGCTCAGGTTATGCAACCTATTAAAAGTAATGTAGGGCGTGAATATTTTGGTAATGGAAATGGTAATCAAGATGGAGCTAGTTTAGCAGGTATGGCTGAACAGAACTTTAGAAAGTCTAGAAGACCCGTTCTTGCTCCATTCGGTAAATACAAAGGTCCTGCCTATAATCAAACCTATAAAGCTGGCGGCGATTCAACAAAAGACGACTATGGTAGAGGTGGGATGCAAGTATTGCCTAATTCACGTACAACAACTAGACAAGCTGACGAATTTGGCATTGTAAATGGGTGGGTTCGTGCTATTACTGCACCAATTTTAGATGTATTAAGACCTTCTCGCAAAGAAAATGTAATAGGTAATATGCGACCAAATGGTAATGCAGGAGGAACTTATGGTGTCAATGAAGCTAGAGTGTGGAATCCTGCAGACCGTACTAAGACGACAATTAAGGAACAAACTATTGATAATATTAGACCAAATGGAAATCCTGGTGGAACTTATGGTGTAAACGAGGGTGGTTATTTAGCCGCAGAATATCAACCAGTAGATAATCAACGGGATACTACAAATTGCCCATATACCGGGGATGCGGGTGCTACGCCTTGGTCCACTGCTGGACCTGTGTACAATGCAGCTTATAATGCGAATTTAAATCCAAACAAAGAAGTCTTGGAAGCGGCCCAAGGCTCATTTGAAAACACTGGAAGTATGTCTTTGTTCAATGACACTCAAAATGTCTCAGTAGGTAAAATTGGTAGTATTCAGCCAGATCAATTAGTTCCTAATATGCCAAAACAAACAGGAAATATTACAACATATGGAGCAGTAAATGGGAGAAATATAAGAGAGACTTCACAAGATTGTCAAAGAAATAATCCAGCTACACTTAATGCATTTAATAATAATCCTTACACACAATCGTTATACAGCGTTGCTTAATTTGATATAACTTTAATATAAAAGTTGTATTAAACATATTTATTAAATTATTAGTAATGATAGAATTAGATATACATCAAGATATAAAGGATAAATTAAAAACATTTATTGTGGAAAAAAAGATACCCCATATTATATTTTATGGATCTTCGGGATGTGGTAAAAGATATATATTGCGTTACTTTATTACCAATATTTACAAAACAGCAGAAAATATCAAACGATATGTGATGTATATTAATTGTGCGCATAGTAAGGGTATTCGATTTATCAGAGATGAACTTAAATTCTTTGCTAAGACAAATATACATCTGCAACATGGTAATATATTCAAGAGTATTGTACTATTTAATGCTGATAAATTGACCACGGATGCGCAATCTGCGTTGAGGAGGTGTATAGAACAATTTAGCCATACAACCCGGTTTTTTATAGTTATTGAAAATCAAAATAAATTATTAAAACCTATTTTATCTAGATTCTGCAATATCTTTATTCGTTTACCCATTATTGATGGTAAAGAAACTAGTTTACATCTATATAAAAAAAAATTTATACAAGCAAAATATAAAAAATTAATAAATAAACGAAATACTTGGTTAATTAATCAACTTGATAAAAAATCTAACTACACGACAATAGAAAAATGCATTGCCTTTTCTACAAAATTATATGAAAAATCCTATTCTGCTTTAGATATAATACAAATTATTTATAAAAGTTCTAAATTTGAAAATAAGAGAAAATTTGGCATATTAATCTATTTCGATAAAATTCGGAAAGAATTTAGAAATGAAATTTTATTATTATCTTTTGTCATAAATGTAGTATTTATGCGTCCGGAGCTATATTTAGAAAATATAAAAGAAATGTAAATGGACGATTATAATACATCTGTATTGAGCGAAGCAAAAAATGAATATTCAGCCAATCTTGTAAATATTCTTACACCATTATTAATTCAAGGTTTGCAATCTATATTTAAAGAAGCTTGTTCTTTGTGTAAAGATAATGATGAATATGATAAATATTTAATGACATTTCAAAATTTTCTTACCAGAGTACCAAAATGGAATCAAGAGCTTATTGATAATGAAACAAAAAGAATTATTCAGCAAAGCAAATGTAATTATTTAGAAGATTTATTAACATGTGTACATATTACGCAATTGAAGGTATTAACTAGTATACGTGTGGCTACGAAGCAAAAGAAAATTGATATTGATATACCCAAAATATCTGATTTTATTCATAAAGTATACATTAAATGTGCTCGCAAGTGTTATAGTAATGTTTACTTATTTGAAACTGATATAGAACCATTAACACAGCAAAAGAATTTTCGTGAATGTGAAACTATTTGTAAAGAATGTATCTTAAACACAGTAAGAGAAAGTATGCCTGTTGAGAAAATTCTCAGAGCATATATGGATGAAACAACAGAAGAAGAAATAGTAGAAGAAGAAATAGTCGAACCTGTTAAAGTAACAGATGCCTCCAATAATTTACAGGAATCCATTTCTGCCGAAGTTAAAGAAGAAATTAAAAAAGCAGCAGACGCAATAAAATCAGGAGTAGATAGTACCAAATATGCTGTGGATACCAAATCTACTGATACTACAAAAGTATCCGAAGAGAAAAAGGACGGTCAACTTAAATTAGAAATTGAAGAAACTATTAAAGATTTAGAGAATAAATTGCAAACTGAAAAAGAAGAAATAAAGACACCAGTTCAAATAACAACAGAGGTTTCTACAACACCTCTTGTTAAAACTAACACCATAACTTTTAATGATACAGATAGTGTTGTTAATTATAACAAAACATTATCACCAACTAACAATCCTCCGGCAGAAAAGATTGCTGCGCCTAAGACCATCGAAAGACTAGAGCAAATTAGTCAAATCCGAAGCGATCAAAGAAAACTCGACGAAGAGGAAGAAGATGACGATGAAGATAAATTGACTATTTTCAGCGACGCACCTTCTTTAAAATTAGATGCTCTAGATGTGCAAGTTTTAGATAATTCCTTGTCATTAAAAAAACCACCTGTTTTAACAGGAATTGAAACTTTATAATGCGGTAAAATATTAATATGATTCTTTTGACTTATATTAATGAATACATATACATTTGTGGGTGCTTTAGTAATTGCTGGATTATATTTACTAATGCGGTTTTTAGAAATGAGATTTATTCTTAAAGAAAATAAACCTCTCAAAATTTTATTACGAGAGGCTGTTATGGTATATTTAAGTGTGTTGGGAGGTGATTTTATTATACAACAATTAGAGCCATTAAAAGCTATTGCAGGGGCACCATCCGTTTTTACAACGCCTCCTGATTTTTAAATCGAAGGATATATATATATATATGTCAAGAATAACTAAAACTAAATCAGGCACACAACGAGATATTTTAGCACCATATGCAATTATGGCAAGAAAAGAGGCAGAACAAAGAGCAAGAAAAGGAAAGACAACACTTGGTCCATTGCATGAAGAGCTTTCCGCGAAATTGTTGAAACGACCTACCAAAAAATACCAAAAAAACCAACCTTTAAAAGTGGAAGTAGAAGTTATAGACCCAGCAAAAATATTTAAAAAACGGATAGTGAAAACAATCGCACCGAGTCATGATAAAAAAAAACTAGATGTGCTTGGTTCAGAGCAGCAACAACAAAAGGAAAGAATAGAAAGTCAAAGAAAATATCAAGAATTACTTTTACACTCTCTAAAAGGTAAAAGTCCTTTGACTGTATCGCAGGCTGCACCTGGTAGAACACGCCGGACACCAAACTTAGGAGGCAAAAAGAAACGCCTAAGAACACGAAAGAAAAGAAAACACCGAAGAACAAGAAAGAAGAAAAAACGCCGAAAGAAAAGAAAACACCGAAGACGACGTTCGCATAAAAAATAATTTTATATATATGTTAATTTTCCATTAATATATATTAAGTACGCGGTAGGTTCTTCAACATTAATCTGTGTGGCATTCTAGGAGGTATATTCTTACCTACTTCAGGGGGTTCATTAAAATTTCCATAGTAGCAAGCGGCGTGAGGAGGCCACTTATTATCCCCACTTACAATATTCCACCAATCGCTGACTATATGCCCCACTATATGACTTCTTAGTAAAGTAGGGTTATCTTCATACAATAATAGGGCATCGTCAGCTAATATATATATTTTCTGCGAATCTTTTTGTTTTTCTTTGATTTGCTTAATAAATGAGTATAATATTTCATCTTTTTTCAACTTTGAAGCTCGCTTTAAAACTCGAAACCACACATCCGTATTTTTAAAAGAATTTTCAATAGCCCATTGATTGCATTTTTCCGTAAATGCTTGCTGCGTAGGAAATCCTTTCTGTCCATTTACACAATAACTGCAGTTATAATTATAATGTTTAGCTCCATAAAATCGAGTACATTTTCTACATAAATAATCTTGAAGATATTCTTTTCCGTTCCGAAGTGGCATTATTGATATGAATTACTATTCATATAAATCTTTAAATTCAATTTTAACAATTGGCGGCGGCGACTGTATTATCAGTTGCACTTAAATCGGACATTTTATCCACATCTACAAATTTGGTTTTTCTACCAACTTTTTTACGAGGAACTATATATCTATTAAAAAATGGTCCTGCTAATTGAGCCTGAGGTGTATGTTTATGGACGGTTCTCGCAATCATTTTGTATAACTTGAAATCCGGATACCTTTCGTCGCCATTTTTCTTGTATAATATATTACGACCTTTGTCATCTTGTGTCCATTCTACCATTAATTTTGCCAAATGATCCATTGGGTCAATATCATTTGGGTCCTCTATAAAATAATCAAATAATGAGCATGCTAATCTACATAGATCAAAACTCATATTAGGTTCTAATCTTGGTTTTTTCGGATTAAAATATGGTTCACAGTTGTATTGGGTAGCTGCATCACCTTTTGAATGGTAACTATCACTGCAGATAAAGCGACCTTTATATTTATAGATAGCCCGTCCAAAATCAATGATCTTGAAGATTTTTCCAAATGTCGGAACTTTATAATATTTTTGATTGTATCGATAATATAAAAATTGCTTTTCTGTTTTTTTAAACATAATATTATTTGTATGCAAATCATTATGAGTGAAATGAAAAACTTTTTGATATATAATTAACATCATGATAATTTGGAATAAACAGGCTCTCCATTCATCGCCGTCCATCTCATTTTCTTCATTTAATAATGAATCCAATGTTCCATCTAAACACTCTAAACATATTATTTGTGTTGGAAAATTATACAATAAACTATTGACTTCTATATCAGATCCAAGACTGGACAAGGTGGAGGATCCTTCTTCTTCATCGCTGTCATTGTTAACAGAAAGGGTATCCTCATTATCTGAGCATTGGGAATGTGTGTTCGATGATCGTGAAGAACAAGTGGAATCGGTTTTTCTTGATTGGTTGCGTGGCAAATCAAATTCAAAAATTAGATCCGGTAGTGTTAGATTAGTATTGCTAGAAATATCGGATAAATGAAACACTTCTTTAAAATCGTCATTGTTAACAGAATCAACATTTTTGTTACTAACATTTCTACCAATATTTAGTTTTTTCTTATAATTTCTTGTATCAAAATCTACTAACATCCCTAGATCAATATTCTCAATTTTAAATTTTTCTTCTTGATTCTTATGAAAATATGTTGAATTGTGTAAATAATCTATATCATCGGCGACATTATAAACAAATTTTTTCTGAATTCCAAGAAATGAGCCAAAGAAATCTAAACCATGAGGAAAATAACAATTATGATATAATTGGCTTGTTAAATAAGAAAAGAAACTATCTACATATGCAGAATTGTTTGGATCAAGTACTTTCTTATGACAAATACTTTCATTCAGTTCTGGTAATGCAATGCGTTCTGTTTCCCCTAAATCTTTATATTTTCCTATCATATATTTTACAGGATCCAATAATGGAGAGAATTTAAAAAAACATAATTTAGTTTCATTTTTTCCATTGCCAGTCACGGTACAATTAAATTTATTGCGTTTATCCGTCTTTGACAAATTTGTAATATGATATGCGTGATTCAAGTTAAGGTTCTTGTAATTAGATTCTTTAAGAGAAAAAAATTGTTTGTAAAGTGGAATATAATTTTGCACATTATAAATTCCTATATCGTTCAGAGAACTAAAAAGAACAGTATTATCATTTTTTTTATAATATAAATCAAACATTAGTGTTTATTGATAAAATTTATACTAGCTTTAAACTTATTTATTGCGTAAATTCATATTAATTTTAATATAAATGAAAAATAATATGAATTTGGAATTAAAAAAGTTTGATATGAAAAACATCAAATTTAAATCGAATGAAACTCAGGGGCCAGTTATCGTTTTAATAGGCCGTCGTGATACAGGAAAATCTTTTTTAGTAAAGGATTTATTATATCACCATCAAGATATTCCAATAGGAACTGTTATTTCAGGTACAGAAGCTGGAAATGGTTTTTATGCTAAAATGGTCCCTAAATTATTTATTCATGATGAATATAATACTGCTATAATTGAGAATATTTTAAAACGGCAAAAAATGGTTATCAAACAAATTAATAAAGAAACCGCCGCATATGGAAGGTGCAATATAGATGGAAGAGCATTTGTTATTCTAGATGATTGTTTATATGATAATAGTTGGGCTCGAGATAAATTAATGCGTCTTCTGTTCATGAATGGTCGTCATTGGAAAATAATGTTAGTTATAACAATGCAATACCCTTTAGGAGTTCCTCCAAATCTAAGAACAAATATAGATTATACTTTTATTCTTCGCGAACCTTATATTAACAATAGAAAACGCATATATGAAAATTATGCAGGTATGTTTCCAACATTTGAGAGCTTTTGTCAAGTGATGGACCAATGTACGGAAAATTATGAATGTTTGGTAATAGCCAATAATGCTAAATCTAATAAATTAGATGACCAAATATTTTGGTATAAAGCAGATGCACATCGGGATTTTAAACTCGGTTCTAAGGAATTTTGGGAAATGTCAAAAGATATTGGTTCTGACGACGATGAGGAAACATTTGATCCCAAAGCGCAAAGAAAAGGACCACGGATAAACGTCAAGAAAAGTCGCTGGTAATTAAACCCTATCACCAACTTTATCTATTTGACCACCTCCTAACCCTGCTCTATCTACCAAATTTTGTCTGTAAAAACTTTTATAGTCAAAGGTACAATTGTGGTTTTCCGCATATGTATGTAAATTGCAAAATCTCTTTTCACATTTACAATCAAACGCTGTAATTGGCAATTTTCTCTTACATCCTTTTAATTGACATCTCTTGGGAATTTTCTTCTTTTTCTTCTTTACATCTTGTGTAATATCTTTATTAGAACTTTGTAGAGTATTTTCGGTAATTTTATTATCAATTGGTTGTACTATTGTCATTGGTGGTAATTTAGCAGTGAAATCAATATTTGATTTATTAGCGTTCATCTTTATTATAATAAATATATAATTTTATAAATCAATTTTATAAAATTATTTAATCTTCTTTCTTTTCTGTGATTTCCATATCTACTTTATCTTCTTGTGCGGCTTCTTTCGCGGCTTCTTGTGCGGCTTCTTGTGCTTTATCAGATTGACGAGTTCTAATGTTAGCACCTTCAAAAAGCTCTTTTCTGATATCCGCCGAAGATACTTCTCCGTTTAATCCAGATTCAGTAGTATTCATATTAGCAACCCCAACTAGATTACCATCAGTATCGATATTTTGTGTTAATTTATTACCACTATCCTTTGCAATTTTAACATTTTCTGCAATGGCTGCACGTTTTGATTCTCTAACGCGTTTTTCAAATGCAACTTTGGCTTGTTTCTCATTCAAATTTTTCTCACTCATTAATTGATTTAACTCGTCTTCCAAATATTCCACACGACCTGTTTTATATGCTTCAGGATTCCAAGGCATCCACAAACCCACTGGGCCTACATAAACATCATGGTTTGGATCTACCTCTCTGAGCATTCTGCATCTTAACTCTGCTTCCTGTTGTGTAGGATATGATCCTCGTATTTTAATTCCACGAGTACTAGTTTGAAAATTGAATGTAGCATTAAAATCTTGTTCTAAAGTTTCTTCTTTAGCATCAAGGAAATTTTTGTAATCATCATCAAGGGTGGTTTGAACAAGTTTATCCGATTCTGATTTAGTATATTCTTGAAAATCGGCCATAATTTTATCGAAATCCATATTATATTTAAAAGCAAGAAAGTTTAGAAACTGTGTGAATTTTTCTGTTGATTTAGTAAAATCCCAATGTTTTAGGAATTCTTGAAAGTAAAATAATTCTTTCTTTTTTAGAATTTTTTCTGGTGACACAAAACTCACGCAACAAAATTTCTGTCCCGCAATTGGCTTATCTTCCTCTAATAAATCAACATATTTAGGATTATTAACCCCTTTGGACAAAAATTGGTTCTCATAGCTATTTTTATCTGCCATTATAATTTATTTCTAGTTATCTTATTTTAAGTTTTTTTATTATTATATATATTTTTTTTTCTTGATGGATTATATAAAATGCTCGGACAATTAGGACAATTATTAGACATTGGCGAACTCGTCAGACGCATCGTTAAATATGTTGTTGAAGGTATTATGGTAGCCATCGCTGCTTACGCAATCCCAAAACGCCAAATGAACTTGGATGAGGTCATGCTTATTGCTTTGACTGCTGCTGCAACATTCAGTATCTTAGATACTTATGTACCAAGTATGGCTGGTTCCGCACGATCGGGAGCTGGATTCGGTATGGGCGCAAATCTTGTTGGTTTCCCTCGTGTTTAAGTAACTAGTTAATATTTATATAATCATATAATTTTTACTCTATTAATAAGAATTATATTGTTGGGATAAATTCCCATTGCAATTCTTTACAAATTTTTTTCCAAATATCATCTTGTTCAATGCGTTTTACAGGATCCTTTAGCATTGGAAAAAAAGATAAGAATTGATTCTCGCCTAGAAGTTCACACATTTTATATAGCACATAATAATAATTTAAAAAATTAACTCGGTCATCTGGACAATGTTTAGCATAAGGCTTTTGTATATCCATAAAAAGACAGCATAGTGTTTCTTCTAATCGAGGTTTCATAATAGGGGGTTTTATACCTAATTTATCTTTAATAAAAGGAATATGTTCGTAATATTTATTGTATCCTAATTTTTTTAAAATATCCTTCGCTTTTTTATTACTCATTTGCGCCAATGTTATCCTCTCTTTCTTTATTTGCAATGTAATATTTTCAAGTACCTCATCAGGAATTTGTGTAGTCTCTTTTGCTTGAAATTGAGCCAATATTTCACGAAAATGATTTATACGCTTATAAGCATAAAAACAAACTTCTTTAGGTGGTTCTTTATATGATGGTTTTTCATGTTCTATGATAAAATTAATTTGATGGGAGCAAGCTTTACAAATCATTACACCTTCTGATTCTACTGGGATTAATTCACCACTACATTTATCACATACTTCATGTAAATGGATATAATCATTTATATCCAAAAAGGATTCGTCAATATTATTAAGATATTTTTGAGTATTATTTACTTCTTGTTTTTTAGATTTTGTTTCATTATTTTTATTAAAAAATGAAAATAGTACCTTTGTTTTACTATCATTTCCGTCTGCCAATTCCTTTTTTTTTTCATAATAATCAAATACATATTTAGAATTATCCAGTAAATAATTTTTACGCTCCTTTTCATATTTGTTAATTTGTTTTGTATGTTGTCTAATTTTATCTTTTAATTCTAATGTTTCATCAATCGATAGATTTTTTGTTTTTAATTTGGTCTTATATTTTTTTCGTTCCTCCTTTAATTTAGGTATTATTGTATTCTCATTTTTTTTAAACTCTATCATCTTTTCCTGATGTTTACTATCAACGGTAACATTAGATTTTTTTGATACCAATATTTTTTTATTGGCTTTTGGTTTAAAGGCAGGCATTATAGTATATTAATTTCTTTTATTTAATTATATATTTATCTTAAATATACAATGAATATATTTTATATATCTCTGGGACCCGATTGTCATACTGCAGCAAATTTAAATATGTTAAAGAAAAGACATATGTCGCTTCCATTTGATTGGCTAAGTATGTCCGAAAAATTAGGGATAAAATATATTAATATCAATATTGAAACAAATTTTAAATATTTCGTTTCAAATATGAAAAAAAATAATAAGGGTAATTACTATTCGGAAAAATTTCCATATGTTACATTTCCACACCATAATTTTTTACAAGACACATCTGAATTTAACAAGTTAAAGCTTAAATATTTTTTCAGTGAAACTAATGAAAGACAAGATGGAACTAATATAGATAAATTTAAAAGACGTACTAATCGTTTTCTTAATATCATTAATAATCCAAAAAATAAATGCATCTTCTGTTATCATATTTCATTAGTAACCTGGAAAAATAAAGATGACCTTCAATATATTTTAGAACAAATTAAAATATTTCTTAAAAAATGTATGACAAAATATAAGTTCTTATTGTATATATTGATAAAAAACAGTGATATTGCTGAAGATATTCCGAAAGATCAATTCTATAATGGTGTATATTTAAGAGTATATAAAATAGATTTATCAAAAAATAAAGATTTTGGAAATGCTCAAGATTTCAAAAAAATATTAGACTCACTCTAATCAAGTTAAAATTATATATTACTTTTCTCTCCAACATTTAATGGATATTGACAAAAATATCAATAATACTATGCAAATTGATGCTATTAAATTACATAAGATGGCATTTCTTTATAATGCTTTAGAAGAAGGTTGGCGGATAAAGAAAAAAAAGGATATGTATATTTTTACAAAAAATCATGAAGGAAAAAAAGAAGTTTTTTTAGACAATTATTTAAAAACATTTTTAGAAAATAATTTCGATATAAACAAAATAATAAATCAAATGTAATTAGCAAAATTAAACGAAAAATAATGTTAAATATAACATTATTTTTTCTGCGTCTTACCATAACATAAATTTAATTAAAATTAAAAATGAAAATTTTTTTTCTTTAGCAATAGTATAACAAATGGGAGGAGGATTAATGCAGCTCGTTGCCTATGGCGCACAAGACGTTTATCTTACAGGTAATCCACAGATTACTTTTTGGAAAGTAACCTACCGCAGACACACCAACTTTGCTATGGAATCAATTGAACAAACATTTAATGGACAGGCAGATTTCGGCCGTCGTGTCCAGTGCACTATCTCCAGAAATGGTGATCTTGCATACCGCACCTATCTTCAGGTCACTCTCCCAGAGATTGGCCAAGAAGGATGTTGTGGAGTTAACGCTCAACCTTGTGACAAAACTTACGCTCGTTGGTTAGACTACCCTGGTGAGCAACTTATCTCAATGGTTGAAGTTGAGATTGGAGGACAACGCATCGACAGACAATATGGTGACTGGATGCACATCTGGAACCAGCTTACCCTTACCGCTGAGCAAGAGCGTGGATACAACAAGATGGTTGGACAAACCACCCAACTTACTTACTTGATCGATCCATCTTTTGCTGATGTTGATAGTGCCTGTGCCTCAGCCACTGTCCCAGCCGCAGTATGTGCCCCTCGTAATGCACTTCCTGAAACTACACTTTACATCCCACTTCAATTTTGGTTTTGCCGTAACCCTGGACTCGCATTGCCATTAATCGCACTTCAGTACCACGAAGTTAAGATTAATCTTGAGCTTCGCCCATCAGATGAAGTTCTTTTTGCTGTAACCAACCTAACTGGATTACAAGGTGGTTCATCCACCGCGCCCGGACAACCCGGTATGCCACCAACCGCCGTAGCCGTTGGTACATCTGTCAAAGATGGAGCCGCATACCAAAAATCTTTGGTTGCTGCATCCCTCTATGTTGACTACGTTTTCCTTGATACTGATGAGCGTAGACGCATGGCACAAAACCCACACGAATATTTGATTGAGCAACTTCAATTCACCGGCGATGAATCCGTTGGATCTTCATCCAATAAGGTTAAACTCAATTTCAATCACCCTTGTAAAGAGATTATCTTCGTTGTTCAGCCAGACAAAAATGTTGACTACTGTCAATCATTCCTTTCAGATCGCGATTTGAATGCCGCTCTTGGTGCACAGCCATTTAACTACACTGATGCTTTGGATGCTCTTATTCCATCCTTTGGTGCCTTTTCAGGATATGACCAAATAACCGGGCACGGATCGGCGTTTGGGCAGAACCAAGGATTTATTACATCCCGTGGTCTCTTCCAAGACCCAGGAGCCGATGGAGCAGCAATAGGATCCCAATGGGGTGATGTATTGGGTACAGATGGTACTGTCTGCTCTGTTCCTGCACTCAATGTTCCATTCCCTGTGTCCGATATTGGTGACTCTAATGTTTCCGATGCAGGTGCATTTGTTCTTGCCGAGACCGCACTTAACATGCATTGCTGGGGACAAAATCCAGTTGTTACTGCCAAACTTCAACTTAACGGACAAGATCGCTTTTCTGAGCGTGAAGGAACTTACTTTGATTTAGTGCAGCCATACCAGCACCACACCAGAAACCCAGATACTGGAATTAATGTTTACTCGTTTGCACTTCGCCCAGAAGAGCACCAGCCATCCGGAACTTGCAATTTCTCTCGTATTGACAACGCTACTCTTCAGCTTGTTCTTTCCACCAATGCCATTGGAGGAGATGAAACTGCTAAGGTCCGTGTCTACGCTACCAACTACAATGTCCTTCGTGTCATGAGTGGTATGGGTGGTCTTGCATACTCCAATTAAGCGTAATCAGCTTATTTATCCCTATAAAATTATAATTATTTTCACTAGAAAATTATTATAAAAATATATTATATATGGAATTAGAACAAATCGTTATGGTAGTATTAATATTAATTATCGTTTACATGCTATTACAGATGTCACAACAAAAACCACAAACTGATCGCGTTGTTTATTTACAATCCCCATACATAGGACGCGGTTTTGGGCAAGGTCCAATGTGGCGAGGACCAAGACCCGGTTGGAGACGTGGGCGCCGCCGTTTTTGGTTTTAATTTCTAATTAAATAATATAATGAAAACAGAAAACATTCTCATTATATTAGCTTTATTCGTAGTAATTTTCTTATTATTTAGTAATTTCTCTGCGACAACTCCAACAACACCCGTTGTATTTCAAACTCCATCGTTTTTATCTCCTTCTATTGGCAGAGGCCCCCGTCCTTGTCCTTTCCCTTTTGGATGTGGAGGTAAAGGAAGACCTGGAAGAGGAGGTTGGTTTCCAATGCCCATTCCCGGCGGTCATGGTGGAGGTGGTCATGGTGGCCATGGTGGAGGTGGTCATGGTCATGGCGGAGGAGGTCAAGGCGGAGGAGGTCAAGGTGGAGGTGGTCAAGGTGGAGGTGGTCAAGGCGGAGGAGGTCAAGGTGGAGGTGGTCAAGGTGGAGGTGGTCAAGGTGGAGGTGGTCAAGGTGGTCAAGGCGGAGGAGCTGGTGGAAAAATACCAATAAAGGATACTGACTTAGTTCCTCAATCCAAAGGTGGAGGTGATGGTGGTGGATATCCCAAAGACCCATATCCGTCCTCATAAATAAATTATATATATATATCAAATGACACGTGTTGTGGTACTGACCGATGAACATATAATAGAAGGAATAATAGGAATGTTATCACTAATTATTGTGACTTGCATAATTAACCGCACTATTTCAGCACATAGCTCTATAATATTAGGGATGGCTTTTATTATTTCGTGGTATTTTAGAAGAATCGGAGTTAATATATATCAGCACATTAAAAAAAATCATAATATATCCGTAGCACCAATTACTTATAATATGAAAAATTAATTTAATTGTTTAAAGAATTATTTAGTGTTATTATTATACATATTACAATGAATACTATTGATAAAATATATATTATTAATCTTAAAGAACGAAAAGATCGATGGACAAAATGTCTAGAACAATTAGATAAGTATAATATTACCAATTATCAACGTTTTGACGCTATTAAACCCAATTTTAACCAAATCAATCCAATCCAATATTCCAAAAATAATTTCAAACTTGATAAAAAATATATAATAGGTGCATTCGGTTGTAAATTAAGTCATTTAAAAATTATTATAGAAGCAAAACAGAAAAAGTATAAACGAATTTTAATATTAGAAGATGATTTTATGTTAACTAATAATTTTCTAGAGAAATTTTCCCAAATTAGTAATAATATTGAATCTCATAAAATTAATATAAATATGTTATATCTTGGTTTTAGTATTGTAAGAGAAGATCCATATGAAGATACAGGTATAGATAATCTTAAAAAATTAATTAAAGGACATACAACACACGCTTACATATTATCCGAATCTTTTTATGATATTGTAATCGATAAAATACGACAATGTTATTGTGAAATTGATATATGTTATGTTAAAATGCAGCAGAAATATGAAAATATTTATGGTATATTTCCTTGTCTAATTACACAACGCGAATCATATAGTGATATTCTAAATAGAAATGTAAATTATAAAAAATTTATTGAATTAGATAATAAGTAGTATTTTATTAATTTTAGAAGAATCGGAGATAATGTATATCATAATATATCCGTAGCACCAATTACTTATAATATGAAAAATTTTTGATAGGATATAAACAATAGTACACTATGAATGTATGCCTATTTTAATGCTATTTACCTTCATACTTACTACATACATTGATGAAAATTGACTTAAATAAAATTATATTATATTGTATATAATATGCAAATCTTCGTAAAAACTCTGACAGGCAAAACGATTACATTAGATGTTGAACCATCTGATACTATTGAAAATGTGAAAGCAAAAATTCAGGATAAAGAAGGTATTCCTCCTGATCAACAAAGACTTATCTTTGCAGGGAAACAATTAGAGGATGGTCGTACTTTAACAGATTATAATATTCAAAAAGAAGCGACTTTGCATCTTGTGCTAAGACTCCGTGGGGGATGTTAAATATTATTACAATAAAATTATATAGATGTAATTAATAATTCTATATAATTATGTGGAAAACAATCATTGGGAAATTTGGTGAAAAGGTGGTATATGGCTTCGGATTTGGGTTAGGAATGGGATTGTCATTTAAAATGCTTTCTGTTAAGAATAAAAAAGAAAAATAATAAATTTTATAACTGCAACATATTTCAAATACTTATACAAACAACCGATTCATATTATTTACCTCCACTTTATTTGTGCTAGGCATAAATAATGTATCAATAAATTCCTTAAATCTTAGTCGAATACTATATTCTTTTTTCGTATCCATTCTACCTATTCGTCCCAAAGCTTGAATTAATTTTTCTTGTGTCAAATCTTTCAAATCTTTTCCAATATATCCATGACAAAATTGATAATTGGTTCCATAAATATAATCAGTTGAAGCAATAATCAAATATAATTGTTGGTTCTGCGCCAAATCCTTCATTATTGCAACATAATCCCTTGAGGTATGATTGGTAAATACTCCAATACCCATCAATAACAATACTTTCCAAATGGAATCCACATCCAATAACATTATCTTTTCTACAGCAGATTCCGGTATATCTGATGTAAAAGACCGCCCCAACCATTCCGATTTATAATATTTTTTAAGATGGTCAAGTGTATTTGGTACAAATTCTTTATCCAACTCTATCTTAACCAGATTTCCTCGCAAACCATCCATTTGTCTTTGCAAATCTTTCTTTTTGGTTTCCATATCAGTTGGAGTATTTCTACTCAACTTCTTAGTCTTTTGCGCCCTATTTTTGTCCGAACTCTTTTTTTTTGATGATTCCTCTACATTATCCATGGTAGCAAGTTCGCGGTCAAGAATACTAATTTCCTGTCGCAATAAATCATTTGAATAAATAGCCTTCATTATTACATCTAAAACAGCTGCGGGAATAGATGCTAATTTTAGACAAAATTTGCCAATTTTTTCCACATCTTGTGCCATATAAATCGTTGGTCCATCTGTTAAGGTGTATGCATCAGCTGTAGTTAACTTAATAGTTGATTCATATACAGTACTTCGTTTCTTTTGGAAATGATCATACACTTTCGGGTAATTCTCTTTTAAAGATAATAACAATTTCAAATAATATTGTTTAATACTAATAACATTTATATCCGTAATTGCTTCAAAATAACTATTAATTTTATATCTATCTTTAAGATCAACATGTTTATTAACATACATTATAAAACGTGTAACTTCTTTTAGATCAAAATGTCTTAGTAGTGTCTGATAATTTTTAATATGTTTAATGGATTTTTTGAGAGTTGAAAAGTCTTCATAAACCAAATGAGGAAGAATTGCAAAACCATTTGGGTCCAAAATAGGAATGGTTTTTGCACAGTCATGGCTTAGAACACTATCTACATTTGTTGCATTGAATTTACTTACAAAACTTTGAATACACGGTGCAATATCTTCCTGTTTTGGCAATGTTGCAGATGATAATATTATATTCGGGATTAAATTTTCCTGCCAATTTTTTCTTAGTATTTCGTGGTATTCGTGTTCCTTATAATCCAAAGTAATAGTTGTGGGATCCCCGGGTACCGAGCTCGA
>JGI24917J38488_100649_pt1 | contig 22236 bp, 27 predicted proteins | sample LinPfosmplate5_FD_38488 | JGI IMG/M metagenome (IMG submission 38488)
TGCAGGTCGACTCTAGAGGATCCCACGGGCGCGCTTACGCGATCGAAGATGTGCCAGGAAGCGACGATGCCTATTATGCCTTCATCGCATACCCAATTGATCTGTTTGAGGAAGGGTCTGTGGTGAACGTATTGACCTCACTGGTCGGTAATGTGTTTGGATTTAAGGCAGTCCGAGCGTTACGCCTAGAAGACGTTCGAATCCCAATCGCCTATATCATGACCTGTGGCGGCCCACCACACGGTATCCAAGTCGAGCGCGACCTCATGAACAAATATGGCCGCCCCCTTCTCGGCTGTACCATCAAGCCAAAGCTTGGTTTATCGGGGAAAAACTACGGACGTGCGGTCTATGAGTGTCTGCGAGGAGGTCTCGATTTTACCAAAGACGATGAAAACGTGAATTCGCAACCCTTCATGCGCTGGCGTCAACGCTTTGACTTTGTGATGCAAGCGATCAATAAAGCAGAAGTTGAAACTGGCGAGCGCAAGGGGCACTACCTCAACGTTACCGCACCAACACCTGAAGAAATGTATAAGCGTGCGGAATATGCCAAAGAAATCGGCGCGCCAATCATCATGCATGACTACTTAACCGGCGGTTTCACAGCCAATACTGGTTTGGCGAATTGGTGTCGCGATAATGGCATGCTGCTTCATATTCACCGAGCAATGCATGCTGTCCTTGACCGAAATCCAAATCATGGGATCCACTTCCGGGTATTAACCAAAATGTTACGTCTCTCAGGAGGCGACCATCTACACACAGGAACGGTCGTCGGCAAATTGGAAGGTGATCGGGCCTCCACTTTGGGGTGGATTGACCTATTACGAGAAAGTTACGTCAAAGAAGATCGTTCTCGTGGGATTTTCTTTGATCAAGACTGGGGTGCAATGCCTGGCGGGTTGGCCGTTGCCTCTGGTGGCATCCATGTGTGGCACATGCCTGCCTTGGTCACCATCTTTGGTGATGATGCGGTTCTCCAGTTCGGCGGAGGGACTCTGGGACATCCGTGGGGCAATGCCGCTGGTGCTGCAGCGAACCGCGTCGCTCTGGAAGCCTGTGTTGAGGCGCGGAACCAGGGTCGCGAACTAGAAAAGGAAGGTAAGGAAATCCTTCAAGAAGCCGCCAAGTCGAGTCCTGAGCTTGCAACCGCGATGGAAACATGGAAAGAAATTAAGTTTGAGTTCGATACCGTCGACAAGCTTGATGTTCAGCATCGTTGATCAGAGAAGAAGGAATACATAATGAGCGCTATTCAAGATTACAAATCGTCTCTCTCAGACGTGACAAGCCGCAAATTTGAGACTTTCTCGTATTTGCCTGAAATGGATGCTGAGCGTATTCGTAAGCAAGTGGAATACATTGTCTCTCAAGGCTGGAATCCAGCGATTGAGCACACAGAGCCAGAAAATGCGATGCATCATTACTGGTATATGTGGAAGCTCCCGATGTTTGGTGAGTCGGATGTGGATCGGATTTTAGGTGAGGCTGACGCCTGTCACAAAGCCCATCCAAACAATCATGTCCGCTTAGTCGGCTATGACAACTATGCGCAATCGAAAGGCGCTGAAATGGTTGTTTATCGCGGCAATCCGGTTTGATATGACACAGACCCCGGTTTGCTGGGGTCATTGTGTTTAGGGAGTTTCACTATGAGTCAGGAATCGACTGATCAATATCGCATCGCACAAGAACCCTTCTATCAAGTCACCTCAGGTGAAGACATTCTTTACGAAGCCGCCTACGCGCGCCGCATGCCTGTTATGCTCAAAGGGCCAACGGGATGTGGTAAGTCACGGTTCGTCGAGTATATGGCGTGGAAATTAGGACGCCCTTTGATTACCGTCGCCTGTAACGAAGACATGACCGCGTCCGATCTTGTCGGTCGATTTCTGCTGGATCAAGACGGAACGCACTGGCACGACGGACCGCTAACCACCGCGGCGCGAATTGGAGCAATCTGTTATCTCGATGAAATTGTTGAAGCGCGTCAAGATACGACAGTTGTCATTCATCCTCTCACAGACCACCGTAGACAACTGCTACTGGATAAGAAGGGAGAGCTCGTTGAAGCCCATCCTGACTTTCAATTGGTGATTTCATACAATCCTGGTTATCAGTCATTGATGAAGGATTTGAAGCAATCTACAAAACAACGCTTTGCGGCCATGGATTTTGATTACCCGACGGACGACGCGGAAGCGCAAATCGTTGCCCAGGAAGCCGGCGTGGATTCGAGTGTCGCGCAGAAACTGGTTCAAATCGCGCACCGGACGCGAAATCTCAAGGGTCACGGGTTGGATGAGGGCATCTCGACACGACTTCTCGTCTATGCTGCACAGATGATCAACGAAGGGATTGACGCTAAGTTAGCCTGTCAGATGACACTCGTTACACCGCTAACCGATGATCCAGATATGCGTCAGACACTCGAAGCGGCTGTGGAGACATTCTTCACCTAGGGCGATCTTATGAGTGTCAATCTCGACCACTATCTCGATAGCTTTCAAGATGCTCCTGAAGGATTTTGTCAAACCTTCGAGGCGTGTTTTCACGAAGCCGCGCGATCGCTTTCCTCACAAGGACTCTCTGATTATGCGGAGGGTGCGAGAGGTCTCGTACAGCTTGGACGAGGCTATGATTTGTCGCTCGCCTGGCTTGAGCATATGCCAGATGTTGTGAAAGAGTGTGGTGAAGACAGCTTACGAGATTGCCTTGGCGCCGCAATGAAACTCGCTTCGATGACCAGTGGTGAAGTGATTACCCTTCTCTTTTCATCATTGCCAACAGCCGCGAGGCGATTAGGAGACCCTGAACTCTTAAAAGGTTATCTGGCCTTGATCCATCAGCTCTCAGCGAAGGCCGCTCGAGGATTGCGCCCGATGCTGACGCACATTGATGAATTACTCTCCAAACTTACGCTCTCCGGATTGAAGCGTTGGGCCAATTACGGTGCCGAGGCGTATCGGAAAGATCTTCCGAATCTAACCCGATATTTCTCGCTCGAAACTGCTGACTCGCAAACCATGCTAGCCCAAGAGCGTCGGGGCACCTTATTTGTTGATTCGCAGAGGAAAATTAACTTTTATCTTCGCGCATTATGGGGAAGAGACTTTTTTCTTCGCCCAACAGCTGCTGATTACGAAGGTTTCAGACCTTATCTTGAACATTACGTGATGCATTTACCTGACGCGCTCGACGATCTCGGAGACGTCAGTGGTTACGACGTCTACCGAGCGATGGCAGCTCATCAAGCAGCGCATATCCATTACACGCTCGAGGTACTGCCTGCTGAACAACTGTCTCAGGCACATCTGTTTTTTATCGGTCTAGTTGAAGATGCCCGAGTTGAATGGAATGCAATTCAAGAGTTCCCTGGGTTACGGAAACTGTGGGGTTCTTTACTCCAGCTAAACCATAACCACTCCCTGGAACACACAACCGTCGAGGCACTCGAGAAAGTTGCCATCTCTCTCAATGATCCGGCCATGAAAACTGGCACATCAGAACTCGACCAGATCGTCGAGCAATTCCACCTTCTGGTTGCGAAAAACCCTCTAACGAATTCAATTTCAGGGGATTTAGGGTTGCGGATCTATCAGTATTTTGCGTCGACGCAGGACGTACCAAGCCTCAGGGTTTTAAATACGATTCGCATTCCTTATCGTGATGACAATCGTTTTATGTGGGAATTTGAAGCTTTTGACTGGGCCAGGCATGGCGCCGAGTACATCCCTGCATCACAACGCCAGGTTCGGAAATATGTCTCCGTTCTTGAAATGGCACATGAAGTTGATTGCGAGCTTGCAGGGGACGATGCTCAGGAGATCTGGGTTTGCCGGGATGAATTCATGCCCTATGAGGATGCTGGAGAGGCCACCGTCAGTTTTAATGCGATGTGGGGAAAAGAGCCTATCTCAGCACCTTATCATTATCGAGAATGGGATTACCAAGTTCAGCTGTTTCGACCTGACTGGGTGACATTGTATGAACGCCGAGCGACCCGAGGCGATCCCGCTGTGATTGATCAAATCCTGTTGAAATACAAACCCGTTGCAAATCGGATCCGCCAGATCATTGATTTGTTAAGTCCTTCTGGAGTGCAGCGAATCCGGCACATGGAAGATGGTGACGAAATCGATTTAAATGCTGCGATCGACGCATTGGTTGCAATTCGCATGGGTCAACAGCCAGACCCTAGAATCACGATGCGAAATCAAATCCATTCACGCGACCTATCTGTGACCGTACTCCTTGACCTATCAGAAAGCACCAACGATTTCGTTGATGGCACAGAGCAAACCGTCTTAGATCTCACTAAAGAGGCAGCAACACTGGTTGCAACGGCAATTCAGGGCATCGGAGATCCTTTCTCAATCGCCGGATTTGCATCAGATGGACGCCATGATGTCCGTTACTGCACATTCAAACAGTTTACCCAACGCTTCGACGAAGAGGCGAAAGCCGGCCTTGATGGGATGCAGGGTGGCTTATCGACACGCATGGGTGCTGCCTTGCGACATGCTGCTCGCGGGCTTTTGAAACAACCAGAAAAAAGAAAGCTGATCTTATTAGTCACTGATGGCGCTCCTGCCGATGTCGATGAGCGTGATCCTCAACACCTTCGACATGATGCAAAAAAAGCGGTCGATGAGTTAGCAACACAGGGAGTGTTCACCTACTGCTTAACCCTCGATCCGCACGCTGATCAATATGTGAAGCGGATTTTTGGGCAAAATAATTACATGATTCTCGATCACGTGAATCGACTTCCTGAACAACTTCCGACACTCTTTGCAAGTCTAACCAGCTAGGACATTCTATGAGCGAAAAGCGATATGTTGGCATTCAAAACGACATCAATGGTGGAATGACGGCCACTGGAAAAATCATTCGGGATGCTCAGATTTTTGGCATCATCGATGAATCGGAAACCTGTGAAGGCTGGCTTTCTCAAGGAATTGAGCAATTATGGGACCAAACAGAAAAAGCTTGGCAGCCCTATGGGTATCGCGTGGGGGCTCTGCCTGCTGACCTACAAGAACGCTTCTTGCGCATCCATGGAGAAGCCGTCAAGCGTGCAAAGGCGGCCGGATGGAGCGGTGAAGACGAGCTCAAATCAGACTAGACAATGTAGCCATCGGCGTTAATTCTGATTCCCTCTCGCGTGAGTAATGTTTTTTTGACATTGAGGCCCCAGAAGAACCCACCTAGACCGTGATCTCGCCTTACGACTCGATGACAAGGAACAACAATTGCGCAAGGATTATGTCCGCAAGCTGATGCGACCGCGCGCGTCGCTCTCATATTGCCCGCTCGCTTCGCTAACTCGGAATAGCTCAACACTTCACCAGGGGGAATCTGTCGCATCGCTTCCCAAACTTTGATTTGGAAGGGAGTCCCTTCAAACCTCACAGGGATTCCAATTCCATCACGCTCGCCATTGAAGCATTGAATGACGGGATTCAGTAGGTCTGGATCGATGATATCGCTCGCTCCTTTTCGGCTGACCTGTGTCACGCGCAACAAGCTCTCTCCATCAAAATCAAGACGAATCGGGCCAAAGTTAGACGTGATAAAAACGTGCTTCATTCCTGAGCTCCAGGGGCAAAGGTGCAAATCGCACCAGACGCGCCAGATGTCGAACCGAATGCCATGGGATCTGGAGCTCGAAATGGATCAGGTGGGACGCCAAGCGTCCAGTCAATAACGACCACCCCTAAGGCACCGAGCAGTGCCACGATGATTCCGAATCGCCGAGTCATGACTGCCGACTCGTTTGTGCAAGCGACCAGAGTTGATCTCGTAATCGAACGCCCACGATACTGCCAATGAAACCCGCTAATAACCACGCCCAACCATGCAATGAGCCAGATGCAATGCCGCTGAATAGCGCGCCGACATTACAGCCAAAAGCAAGCCTTGACGAAACTCCCAGCAATAGACCAAAAAGCGCCGCAACCAGATAAAACCACAAGGCAACGGATTGTCCGAGCGGACGATTCGTTGACTCTTTCCAGGCAGCCAAGGCCGCACCACCGACTAACCCGAGACTGGTCAGCGAGGTTGTATCGGTCAAAATCGAACTTTCCAGTGCCGCGACATTGATTGGGTGCGTCCAAAAAGCTGCGGTCGCGGGATCCCAGCCGAACCCTTGTGCTGCTTTTGCAACCCAAAGACCTAACCCATAAACCACGCCCCAGGGCTGCCCGGCAACGAGAACATGAAGGATCGCAAGCCCTGCTAAAATGACAGCAGCGGTCAAAAGCCGTCGATCCCATAACGGAGCTTGGCTATATCGAGAGGCAACCAACCCGACCGCAACGAGCCCGATTACAGTTACGCCGACACTTCCCTTGACGCCAAACAATGCAGGCAAACTCACCGGAATATGTGGTGTTGACTCGATTGCGATTGGCACCAGCAAGGTCCCTAAAAAGCTTCCGAGACAAAATAACGGAAGTGCGACCAAAGCAATCGCATTCCCTGAACCTGCATTGATTAGCGTTCCGGACCCACAACCCAAGATCATTTGCATGGAAAGGCCGAACACAAAGGCCGCCATCACCATAGTGACTGATACCGGAGCAATTGCCCCTAAAAATGACCCTGGCGCATCAGCAATAATGGGTTGAATCGCGATCGCTGTCAGACCAATCGCCAGCAGTTGTGCCATCATTCCCTGGGCATTGCGATCTCGAATTAAGCGACGCCACGGGCCTGCAAAACCAAAGCCCATTCGCTCAAGACTGAAGCCGATTAGTAGTCCAAGGCCTAACAGGAGAGAAAAACGAACGCCCGCTGAAACAGCGAGCGTTGAAAGGAGACTAACAATCAGAAGTGTTCGTATAACCAAAAATTAATTCACCAAATTGCCAAACCATTTTTTCGTTTTCAAGATCGCAAACTGGACTGAAGTCGGTACATTTTCCATGGGTTTGTTCAATGCCGACCATTCAACCATCGATTCTGCATAGAGCTTAACATCTGGAACCTTCGCCACTTCGCTCAAGACAAACCAGTTGGTTGCGGCCCAATGACCGGTATTGCAATAGGAAATCGTGCCCGGCTGGTTGAGTTGTTGGCTAGTCACAATTGATTGCACTTCGTTGGCATGCTTTAACAACGGCGTATTCTTATCGAAGAATGCCTCGAAAGCGAACTGTTCAGCACCCGGCAAAATTCCCGGACGTACAGCTGCGTCGTGCCATGCCTTACCGGCATAAAAGGCGTCGAGGCGCGCATCTAAGAGTTTCGCATTGCCCTGCCCTGCAACTTGTTTTGCAACTTCAGTCGTATCCGCGTACCAGGTCGCGTTAAAGACCAGTTGAGGATTGGCAGGTTCTATTGCCGTCCACCCCGACGCCAACTCAAATCCGTCTTTTTGATATCCCCGAAAACCACCATTTAAGATCGCAAGGGATTCAAAACCGACGCTCTTCAACGTCCAGTAAATGCGAGCGGCGGCTCCGAAATCGGTTGTGGTCACACCATCATGCACGATGACAACCGAATCCAATGTATCAATGCCTCGAGATCCAAGAGATTTCGCCAGTTGTTTCAGCTCAGGAAGTTTTCCAGGGTTCGTTTTTGGTCCGCGGAATTCACCGTAAGGAATATAGACAGAGCCCGGAATGTGACTAGCCAGATACGCTTTTTCTTCACTGCGAATCTCAAGCACTTTGACTTGCTGAGACTCCAGCAAATCCGCAAGTCGAAAACTATCGATCACAGGTTCCAACGTTGAAGCCTGAGCGATCGACCCAATCACAAAGGCTGATGCCCCCAGTAATGATTTCCATACAGTCATGGTTAAGATCCTTAATCAACAATGGAGATATGCTAGCCGCCAGTCGTTAGATCTCAAAAGAATATGTTTTTTTATTCTTATAACTTTTTGTTTTACCGATTGCGCTGAGTCGGACAAACATGACGACCGACCGCAAAGCCACGTCGAGCCAAATGCTTGGTCTTGCGTCCAGATACCCGTGCGCGCCACATCTTAAAACTCGAGATTTTCATCTCACGCCGCATCAGGTCGATTACTTGAGCCTCATTCAATCCAAAACTTGACTCAATGGCTTCAAATGGCGTCCGATCCTCCCACGCCATCTCAATCACTCGACTGACTTCATCTACTGTTAAGGTTTTTGACTGAGTAGCCATTTCAATGTCTCTTGCGTGGAGGTCGAGAATGCTGATGCATCACCTGAATCAAAGCTTGAACGCAATGCGTTGCACTGAGCCTTACCGAGCTCAACACCCCACTGGTCATAAGAATTAATGTTCCAGATCACGCCCTGCGTAAAAACCTTATGTTCATAAGCGGCAATCAGAGCTCCTAAGTTTTCGGGAGTCAGAGCATCCATCATGATCAAGGACGAGGGTCGGTTTCCCGGAAACGTACGATGCGGGGCTAAACGCAGGGCTTCTGATTCAGACTGTCCGTGTTCGATCATGTCTCGATACACAGCATCCTCTGTCTTTCCAAATGCCAAGGACTCAGCTTGGGCAAGGCAATTGGCATTCAACAGCGCATGGGATTCAGCATCGGTATTGGTCGGATTGGCGGTTAAGATGAAGTCGGCAGGACAGATAAGTGTTCCTTGGTGAAGCAATTGAAAAAATGCATGTTGACCATTGGTCCCTGGCTCCCCCCAAATCACCGGGCAAGTATCGTAGTTGACGGGAGCCCCCTCCCGATCCACTCGCTTGCCGTTCGACTCCATCTCCATTTGTTGTAAGTACGCGGCAAAACGATGAAGTCGTTGTTCATAAGGAAGGACAGCCAAGGTCTCGAGACCAAACCCATTGCGATACCAAATACCGAGTAGCGCCATCAGAACCGGAATATTGTCTTTCGCAGGCGCTTTTTGAAAGTGCTGATCCATTGCCCGAGCACCGTCTAGGAATCGCCCAAACACCTCAGGTCCAAGCGCGATGACAAGCGATAAACCAATACTTGACCACACCGAATATCGACCACCGACCCAGTCCCAGAACCCGAACATCCGCGACTCTGAAATGCCAAATGCGGCAACAGCCTCGGCGTTTGTCGACAGCGCAGCAAAGTGATGACTCACCGCCTGATCACCCAAAGCCTCTGTAATCCATCGCTTCGCCTTCATCGCGTTGTGCATCGTTTCTTGCGTCGTAAAGGTTTTCGATGCGACTAAAATCAACGTAGTGGCTGGATTCAACGATGCGAGTACATCATGCAAATGGGCGCCATCGACGTTCGAGACATAGTGGGGTCGCGGCCCATCAATCAGGGGTTTTAAAGCCTCACTCACCATGAGCGGGCCTAAATCAGACCCTCCGATCCCGATATTCACTACATCAGTCAAGGTCTCGCCGGTCGATCCCAACACTCGTCCTTCGCGGATATCCTCAGCAAAGGCATACGTATGCCCTCTCGCCTGAAAGACTTCAGCCATCACCGATTGGCCATCAATCCCATACTCATCAGTCAATTGAGCCCGCAGTGCCGCATGCAACACGGCACGATTCTCTGTGGAGTTGATCCGCTCACCGGAAAATAGCTTCGCGCGTTGAGCCGAAAAATGGCACTCGTCAAGCAGCCGAAGAAGCGCCTGAAGCACCGCATCGTCGACCCAATGCTTCGAATAATCCAGTCGGAGTCCAGCGCCTTTGGCAACGTATCTCGAGCCACGATCGGAGTCGCGCTCAAAAAGCGTTCTAAGTGATTGATTCCATTGTCTTGATAGGGTTGATAATTGGTCGTTCAAAATCGTTCTCAGTGGATAATTGGTGGTCCGGATTCTGATGAGCCATCATCCTCTTCGGCCTCTTCAAGCTCATCGTCGTAGTCTTCATCAAACATCCCGGCTTGTTCAAGATTAGCAACCAGGCCTTCGGGCATTTGTTGATTGAATTCCTCAATCAAGTCCCGAACGACGGTTTGCAGAGCTTCGACAGCAATTTGATGGTTTTCGCGGATTGCGTCGTCCTCAATATCCATTTGCCCGTGCCAGTACAAACAGGCGGCCATGGCATCATGCGCCTCGTTGGCGACTTGATCATAAAACCCTTGGTGTACTCCGTCTTTGGATTCAGCACGGTAGACGGTCATACTCAAATCTGCATCATCGCTCCAGGGCTCAAGGGTGGATTGACGCAGAATCATGCGGACCAGATAGAGTCGTTGACGGTTTTCGAAAATACAGATCGCATCATCCAAGCGGACGGGAACTCCGTCTTCGCGCTCGGCAAGGGAAACGTAGGCTGCCATGACTGGAGCACTCAGCCATGGAGTTTCGTCGTCCTCTCCCACGAGCTGATCGGCCAAAAGACAATGCAAGCAATCAAGATCGGGCGATTTCAGGGCGTATTCCGCTTGGTAAATAGTCAAATCATCGGTTTGACCCGCATGACGAAAATCTTGATTGACCAAAGTCACCGCATGTTCCGTATGCGGAGCATCATCAAAGAGTTCGAGCGCTTGCAATCTTGCATCCTTCTAGACGTGACGCCATAGTCTTACAAACATTAAGACAAGAACAAAGGGCCGAGTAAAAAAAAGCCCGACTGGTGCAAGAATCCAGAATACACTTGGGTGTGAAAGTAACGCGTTGCCAAACCTCGGCAAACATGGGATCAAAAGAATGTTCAGATTTTTTTACGACCGAAAATGGTGGCCTTGGAGTATCGGCGGAACAATAGTCATCGTCATTGCTGTTTGGTACAGCGTTCAGCTCGATGTGCAAATCAACGAGTGGTTCGGCCGATTTTATGATGCTCTCCAAAAAGCGCTAGCTACTCCTGGAGCGCTTACGATTGAGGAATTCAACGAATATTTGTACGAATTTTTTAGCATCGCGGGTATCTACATCATCGTAGTCGTAATCTTTAATGGTTTTTTAGTCAACCATTGGACATTTCGGTGGCGGCAAAGTATCGCGGAGTACTATCAAGAGCACTGGGAAAAAGCGAGATTGATCGAAGGTGCAAGTCAGCGCGTGCAAGAAGATACGTTAAAATTTGCACGGATTACTGAAGATTTAGGGGTCGGTCTCCTGGAAACCATTCTGATGCTTGTAGCGTTCATTCCAATCCTGCATGGACTATCGAAGAACGTGACTGAACTACCCATTATTGGCCCTGTCGATCATGGTCTGGTTTGGGTTGTTTTGCTAACAGCGATTGGGGGAACCGTCGTTTTAGGTTTAGTCGGCTCCAAACTCCCAGGCATTGAGTATGACATTCAAAAAAATGAGGCTGCTTACCGGAAAGAGCTCGTGCTCGGTGAAGATGACCCAACCCGAGCCAAGCCTGACCAAGTGGACTTCTTATTCGATGATGTTCGCAAGATTCATTTCAAAGCCTATCTCCACTATTTCTATTTCAACATGGCAAAGTGGAGCTACCTTCAAGGCATGGTGATTGTTCCCTATTTTGCACTGGGACCAACCATCATCACCGGTGCCATTACGCTCGGCGTCGTCAGTCAAACGGTTCGGGCGATGGGTAAGGTTGCGGAAAGTCTTCAATACATCATCCGCAGTTGGTTAAAAATCGTTGAATTGGTTTCCGTGTACAAACGCTTAAGAGAGTTTGAACGACGTATTCTTGCGGCTGAAAACACTACCTTGGAAACCTAGGTCATGGGATACTCAAGCTGTCATTTGTCTGAGACAAAAACACATGCATATTAAGATACTCAATCAACGATTTTCATGGCACAGCTCGCACTAGTCACTGGCAGTACAAGCGGTATCGGGCTCGGAATAGCCAGAGCTCTGGCGGAGGCTGGATATCGCCTCGTGCTTAATGGATTCGGCGAACCCGACCAGATCGATGCTGCGCTCGACGAGATTGGTCAATTGGGTTCACCATCCCCGCTCTATCTCGGGACCGATCTGACCGATGCATCTGCCATTGAGCTTGCGCTCAGAGAAGTCATCCATTCCGAGGGCCCGATCAGTTTTTTAGTCAATAATGCGGGAATGCAGTTCACCGCATCCATTGAAGACTTTCCAGTCGACAAATGGGATCAGATTATCGCGCTGAATTTAAGTGCGGCCTTTCATACGACGCGGTTGTGTTTGCCGGCGATGCGGAATCAGAACTATGGCCGGATCATCAACATCGCCAGTGTCCATGGACTGGTCGCATCAGTGAATAAGTCGGCCTATGTCGCCGCAAAGCATGGATTACTCGGCTTCACCAAAGCGACAGCGCTTGAAACAGCGAAAAGCAATATCACTTGTAATGCCATTTGTCCTGGATGGACACATACTCCGCTCATTCAAACCCAGATCGAACAGCGGGCCAATGATATGGGTGTGAGCATTGAGGAAGGCGGCCGCGCGCTGCTGACTGAAAAACAACCCTCAGAACAGTTTGTTACCACGGATCAGTTAGGAGCGCTGACCCGTTTTCTTTGCACGGATGCAGCATCCCAAATCACTGGAGCTCAATTACCAGTCGATGGGGGTTGGACCGCACAATAACTGAAGGAAACATCATCAATGTGTAATGAAATAAGTTGTTATGAATCGAATAAACCTGCTCTAACAGTCGATCCAGAAAGTCGCCGGTTATTTTTAAAAGGCGTTGCCTCACTACCGCTTGCCTACGTTTTGGCCGATGTCGAGCTAGCGAAAGCAGCCGCACACGGCGGTGGCACCGTCACAATCGCTACCGACCTCGCAGGCAAAGTCAGTGGTTACCTGGCCGAGCCAGAAGATAAAAATGCACCCACCGTCATTCTCATCCACGAATGGTGGGGCCTGAATGACCACATCAAAGCGGTCGCTCAGGAATTCAAAGCGAAGGGGTTCCGAGCAATTGCCGTCGATTTATTTAAAGGATCCGTTGCCAGTGATCGCGATGGTGCGATGGCACAAATCAAGGCACTCAATCCCGATGAGGCGACCGACACGATGAATGCCTGGGTCGAATGGGCGCGTCAACAAGGTAACGGCAAAGTCGGCACCTGTGGTTGGTGCTTTGGTGGCGGGTGGAGTTTGCAAACGGCACTATCAGCAGGACCTGACGCCAGTGTGATCTACTATGGACGTGTCGGCGGATCCGCCAGTGATCTCCAAGGCCTCAGCACACCCCTGCTCGGTCATTTTGGAACACTCGATAAGAGCATTAACCCAAAAATGGTTGGTGCATTCCAGCAAACACTGCGTGAAGTGGGCAAAGATGATCTTTTGACCACACATTGGTACACAGCCAATCATGCTTTCGCCAACCCAACCGGTGGGCGGTATGACGAAGATGACGCTGCTCTTGCGTTAGCGAGAACTCTCACTTTCCTCGAATCACATCTTCGAGGCTAAGGATGCAGGCTCTGCCCGCAACGGGCAGAGCTAACTCAAATTCCAGACGACCCAAACCACACCACTGACCGCACTCATCGCAAGTGGGATGAGAGTCAGCATCATCCCTGCAACTCGTAACGAGTATGAACCCCGCTGGGCTTCCACCACCAAGATTGAGCGCGCATGAAGGATTCGGCCTGCAATGAAAAGAATCCCAAGTATCGCGACCCACCACAGGTAACTATCCACCAATTCAAGAATCAGGAGACTAATGAGGAAGATGGGCGTGACCTCGGTGAAATTCCCATGCGCGCGAACCGTTCGAGACAGTTCATCAGAATCGGCTGTCCCAATCGCAACTTTGGCTTGACGTCGCCTGCCGATCACCTGGAACGTCAAAAACAGTTGCAGTCCAATTAAAAGGCTCGTTATTAGAAGCGTAACCACAGGAATTGCCATTTAAATCCATCCCAATTGATCAACAAAAAACGTCGCGCCAATCATAATCGCAACCAATTCAAGTGGGGAGCGCTTCAGAGCGACTGCGACGATTAAACTCAAGACAGCCAGTGCTGTCGTCACTTCCGAATCGACAGCTTCTGTAAAAATGGGATTCACCAAAATCGCAAACAACAGGCCAACCACCACTGCGTTCACGAAGACTAAGCGTGATTTCCAATGCATCAACTGCTGTCCAATCGACAAGGCAACCAGTAAGACGATCGCACCCGGTAGAAAAATTGCTGCCGTGGCAACCACTGCCGCTAAGAGTGTCGACTCGGGAATTAAGACCGGCCCCAAATAGGAAGCGAGAGTAAACAGCGGACCGGGCATCGCCTGCGCAAATCCATAGCCTGAAAGAAAGGTATCGACCTGCAAAGGCGGAACAAATTCGGCCTCCAGAAGCGGTAACACAACATGGCCCCCGCCAAACACCAAGGCGCCACTCGAATAATGCCCCGCAATCATGGATAGCCAAGTATTGTCTGATCCCACCCATCCGCTAGCACCAACGCCAACGGCCCAGATCAATAGTCCCCACATAGCCGCCTTCCAGTAACGTGGCTTGGCAGAGACTTTTGGCGCCTCAATCGGCTGACTGACATAACCTGCGATCAGGGCAGCCACTATGAGCCCCACCTGAGTGAAAGCAACAGGTGCTGAATAAAAGATGACCGCGGCAATCAATGCAACAAGCTTCGTTTCACGAGTCACACACAGCTGAGACCACATTCCAAGGACTGCTTGGGTCACGATGCCGACGGCGACTAATTTCATGGCCACCACAAACCAACCGCCAGTGAGAGAACCGTCCTTTAGAATCCACAAAGCACCCAAGTACATGAGAATTGCGCTTGGTAGCGTAAAACCAACCCAAGCGGCCAGACTCCCGGAGAACCCCCCTATCCGATAACCAAGCCCCATGCCGACCTGCGATGACGCTGGTCCCGGAATCATCTGACAAAGCGCCACAAGGGTTGCGTACTCTTCTTCGCTGAACCGCTTTTCTTTTTCGACAAATTGACGACGAAAAATCCCAATGTGTGCCGTGGGTCCACCGAATGACGTGCACCCAAGCCAGAGAAACTGAAATAAAATCCGCGTGAAGTTTGCTGTCACGAGCGCTCCTGAAATTCCATCTTGTCAGATCACATCAAATCATTGTCTGTGGTCATTGTGATGACGCCATCGGTCCATAGAGGGCATCAATCGCCTCGCGATAGAGAGCAATCAGTTTGGGGCGTTTAATTTTTTGCGTGGGTGTCAGTAATCCATTGTCGATTGAACAGGGTTCATTCATCACAATCGCCTTACGCAACTGGACTAAAGATGGCTTATGGCGGTTATATCGCTTCAAGATCTCATACACCAAGGCTCGTGGATCTTGAGTCTCAAACTCAGAATTCAAACAAATCAACGCACTCAACCAAGGCTTGCCATCGCCAACCACCACAATTTGATCGACTTCAGGATAGAGGGTGATTTCCTGCTCGATGGGCGCAGGTGCAATATTGTCACCTCCTGAATTCACAATCAGATCTTTGAGTCGACCCACAATACGAATGTGACCATCTGGATCAATGTCAGCCAAATCGCCGGTATGTAGCCAACCATCGCGCAGGACTTGAGAGGTCGCCCTTTGATCCCGCCAGTAGCCTCGCATCACATTCGGACCCCGAACTAACAACTCCCCTTCTTCGGATAACTTCACTTGAACGTCAGGCAAGGCAGGACCCACGGTTTCTGCTCGGGCGGATCCTGGGCGATTGACACTGATCACAGGTGAGGCTTCTGTTTGTCCATATCCTTGCAAAATGCCAATGCCGAGACCTGAAAAAAATCGTGAGATCTCCGGATTGAGCGCCGCGCCACCGGATACAAAATATTGAAGCCTCCCCCCAAAGCGCTGACGCACTTTTTCGCGGACTAACCGTTCGCAGATCGTGTTCAGCATCCGATCGAGCGGTTTTAATTGTGACGCATTCCCGAGGCGTAACGTCGTCTCGAATAACCATTGTTTGAACGCGCCGCCTTTGGCCACTTGGGCTGTGATCCGCCCGTACAGCAACTCATATAATCTCGGCACGGCCGTCATGAGCGTCGGCTTGACCTCAGCCATCAAGTTGGCCAACTTATCCAGACGTTCGCAGTAAAAAATTTCGCCACGCAAATGCAAGGGTAAATACAATCCGGCCATATGCTCATAGGCGTGCGCTAGAGGTAAAAACGACAAAAATCGGTGCGGTTGATCGATGTGCGCTTCACGTAAGATCGTGAGAATTCCTGTCACGTTGGACATCAAATTCTGATGAGTCAGCTCCACCAACTTTGGCAGCCCGTTGGTTCCGGAGGTCGCGATCAACGCATAAAGACGGTCGTGTTCAAACAGATCTTCAGATTTCGGTTGAAATGGCGCGCCGACAATCTCACCAAACAATGAGGGCTCGTCATTGGACGCACAGTACAGGGGTAAAGAGGCTGTGATCGACAGCGTTTGGATGCGCGCGAGAAGTTCACCGTCTGATGTCATGACAGCAGATGCCTCAGATCGATCTAATAAATACTGAATCTCGTGCGGTCGATGGGTGGTATACGCTGGGACGAGCACTAATCCATAAAGACCACTCGCAATGGCAGTTACAGCCCATTCTGGACGATTTTCCATCAACAGAAGAATCCGATCGTCAGGATTCAGCCCATCGATTTTCCATTGCCCACAGAGTTTCAGCGCTGCGTCCAAAACTGCCTGACGAGAAAAGGCGACCCAAATATTACCATCGAGGCGATACAAGCAAGGCTCATTTGGTCCTTCCCTAACCGATTGAAGAAATGTTGATATCAGCATGACTCAGGGGACTTTGACGAAACTGACCAAATGAAATCTTGCACTCTCAATCTTGCCTTCCGGTATCGGCAACAGCTAACGCCAAAAACAAACCAATCCCCACCTATAGTAACACCTGACCCGTATCTTCCATTCATTACCTCAACTTTTCACGTACCTGCCAAATCTCTTTATTTGCGCGCTTTCCTTTTTGAATTCCGACTAACTTGATCAACCTATAAAGGAAAACTAGTTACCCGTATCGGTAACTGTGTGCCACTCCGAGTTAAGCAATTACTAGCTGAAGTTCAAGGTTACCAGTCAACAAACAATCAGTGAGTGATATACCTATGAAGCATTAAACCAGTGCACATGCTAGAGTGGAAAAAATATTTTGAAAGTTTAGTCTTTTTAACGAAGCCTCGTTTTAGCACGAGGTATGTTTATCTCTAACCAATTAACAATTCAGGGGAACCAAACTATGAATGACTATATTGCCACCCATACGTTCAAATCAGAAGAGCATCGGGCGAAACATTTCGAGGCAGCGGCTCAATTAACCCTCGACGATATGCGCGCTTACATGAAAAATGATAACGCATCACTTCAAATTAGTTGGGCCAATCCTGAAGAAATGGTTGCGTTTTGCTGGTGGAAGGCTAATTCACCCCAAGATATCCTAACAACGTTAGGAGAGATGGCAGATCTCTATCACAATGACATCAAAGAAATGCCGATGGTCGCGAACATCGCCGACTGAAATTTCTTTAATTTGCTGAAAGCCTGGTGATAAGCCTTCAAATCAAGGATTCAGGGAGGAGTCCGTTGTAGGGCGATTAGGAATAAGAGCAAGTAATCCTGCCTGCAATTCTCGCATCTTCGAGCCCGGAGAAGTGACGTAAGGTTCGATCATCGCTGCGTATTCTTTATTCGGTTGATGCCATTTTGTAGACCATGCTGCCATCGCAAATAGCACAGGAAAAAAATCGATACCGGATTGCGTCAAGTAGTAGAATTTTTTTTGTCTGTGCTCAATTACCCTTTCAAATCGTATCAGCCCGACATGTTCAAGTCGCTTAAGCTTTGCTGCCAGAGAGCCAGACGAAATCCCCTCCAAATTATGTTTTAGGATCTGATTAAACGAGCGCCGTTCGAACAGACCTATATCCCTTAAAATGATCGGCATCCACTTATCACAAACAAGCTCGGCAGCGAGCCCAATTGGACAAATTTTCCTAGAATTTTTCAGTAACTCAGGCATTTTAGATCCACTTTTAAAACTGGTTTAAAAATTATATCTGATTTCGGGCTGTTTTCAGAACATTCTCGAATTATTGTTTATAAAAGCGTTTGTTGACGAAGATTTGAGACGGTTTAACGGTTTTTAAACAAACATAAAATCTAAATTGGTTACATAGATAGAAAGGATCCACATGAATGCCTCAGACCTCCTTAACGCTTGGAACACAACTCTCAGCACTAATGATGAGAATGCATTAGGTCAATACTTGTCCAAAGGATTTACGTTCACGATGTTAGGCCAAAACACGATGACTCAGAGCGCTTATGAGCACCTCAACTGGTGTGTAGCCGATGACAGCCCTCAAATTTCTGAATTTCATATTTTGTAGGATGACGGAGAGGTTTGTTCAGGCACACATACCGCAAAAATGGCCGATGGGCAGGTGTTTGACGTAATGTTTTTCGGTGAATACGGAGAAAAATTAGACCGCTGGCATGTTCTGCTGGCGCCACAGGGCTAGCCGATTGGATAACAACTAATTATTTAAAGGAGAGAAATAATGAAATTCGTATTTTTAGGCATCATGAGTGATGAGTCGGTCGCGAGCATGCACGCAACATCATTCGAGAAAAGAAAAGCAATGGCTGAAATCGTGGCTCAAGGCGCAGGTGGAACGTTACTCGACGTAACCTTCGTTCAAGGCATTTACGACATGGTGGCTGTAATGGATCTTCCCAATCAATCAGCTGCAATCGGGGCTAAGGCTGCAGTTTTAACCACCGGTTCCTATGATCACGTCGAAATCTTGGGCGAGTTTGACCTTGATACCGCAGGCAAAGCCCAAGCGGCAATATCTGCGTCTTATCGAGGACTTGGAAAAGAATAGGTGCCGATCAATTTCTATTAATCACTGATCCGATTACATTACTAAGCGGACAATTCATACGAAGATGAGGTTAGAGATGAGTAAATACACGAACGTCGTTCGGTTTAAAGTCAAGCCGGGTCACGAGGAAGAGTTTGAAACTCGTTTCAGCGGTGCTGAAAAGTGGGACGGCCGTTTGCTCCATATTTTAGCCAAGACAGGCGAGTACACTTATGTCGGTTACGGACTTTGGGAGTCTCAAGAGCATATGCAAAACGCAATGCCTTCGATGATCGCACTGCTTGACAGTACACGTCATCTTCTCGAGGAACTATCACCTGAACTGGGCGTGACGGATCCAGTTTCCGGCACAGTTGTATTTGAGGGTTGACAGTCAAACAACATCCCTAAAATTACTGATCGAAACCCCGCAAACGCGGGGTTTTATACCCAAAAAGTACTAAGGTTAATAACGACAATCTCAAAATCGAAACGAGCCGGATGCTTCATTTTGATTTTGCGTGCAAAAAATAATCGTTTAGCTACCCAGTGAAACCGTCAACGATCACCAGCGTACGCTGGATATAGGGAGCCGTATCGGCAACAAGCTGCTGGTAGTCAGGATCGTTGTACCAATCTTCGGCATGTTGACGCGTTGGAAACTCGATTATGACCAACCGCTCATAAGGGAAAGCATTCTCGAGGTTAGTTTTGTACCCACCCCGAACCAGAAACGTTCCATGATATCTTTGAATTAACTCGCTCACGTGATCTTGATAAGAAGCCTTATACCCAGCCGGATCATCGACCCTCACATTCGCTAATACATATGCCTTTGTCATCATTCAATCCTCCTTGGTCTCAATCTAACGAGCACTAGGTTACAGAAAGACAGTGATTAATTTCTTCGGCTTATCGGGCCCACACAAAATCGCTCAGATCTCACAGATCAATTACTTGTAGAGCGTCAAGTAGTGATTTGGCAGTCAAATCTGGAGCACCCGGGAGTGCATCCCAGGGGACGCCTTGCCTATTAATCCAAACAGTTTTGAAACCAAAACTATTTGCGCCAGAGATATCCCAATTGTTAGAAGAAAAGAAAGTGATGTCGGCAGGGGAACATTTAAATTGCCGGATCACAAGCTCATACACCTCAGGACTGGGCTTATATTTTTTTAGTGAATCGACGCTTATAATCTCGTTGAGCCATTTCTTTAAATCAGACGCCATCAACGCCTTCTCTAGCATGTTTGGGGACGCGTTAGAAAATACAGCAGTCGGATGATCGAACTCGTGAAGCCTTTTTAGGACTTTTCTAGCCTCATCATAAGGTGGTAATTCTCCATACAGTTCCAGCAATCGAGCGCGGATGGATTGATTTTCGGAAAGTTTATGATCTCTAAGCGTGTCATCCAGAGCACGTTGAGTTAATACCCAGAAGTCTTCGTATCGACCCATCATCGAATAAAGCCAACTGTATCTTAGTTGCCGCTCCCTCCAACCACTCGCGATTGACTGCCAACAACCATAAATCGCAACCATTTCAGGTTCATTTGCCGCTCTTCGTGCGGCTCCATTGACATCAAACAGTGTGCCATACGCATCAAATACATAAATCATTTCACAATCTCCAGCGGAGCAATGAACAACACTTTTCTGCAGTCTGGTAGACTTAAAAAATATAGAGTCCTAATGGAGCATCAATACCTCTCTGCCAGGAGAATTATTGCGACTACAGCATTAGAGGTAGTAACGATAAGTCGCGCCGGTAGAGTTGTATTTATCCCTTTCAGTTCTTTGGTTAATGTTGTTTTGAAATTCTTGAAAAATCTCGTCTTCAGCTTGATTCTAATTGGAGCGAAAAATGTTTAATCAAAACAGAAAATTTGCCTATCTCGCGCTAAAAAAGCTTTGGCTGGATCAAGACTGCTCCATGATAAGTTCCAGAAAGCACGTGCATACCATTCAAAGTCATCGTGTAATCATCGTGACACAAGGCTTTTATTCCCTCCATGTCACCGTTTTTAAATAATTCATAGCTCTCGAGTGCGATTTCTTGCGCTGTCATCGTTTTCTCCTGTGTTCAATAAACCAAATGTCATACAAGTTCTGCAGTGACTGCCAGTCGGTGTATCCCTTGGGTGGATTTCATCACTCTTAGGACGCCTCCATTTGTTTTATCAATCGCCGAGCTGTTTGGTCATCGACCACAGGTTTAACGATCGGAAAATGACAGAGGCTTGCCCACCCCATTGTCCACTGAGTCATTGCCTCTTGATCTTCAGCCTCTATCACTGTAAATCCAGTCCCATTTGGAACATCGTGGTAACGACAAATAATCTTGACGCCTTCAGGTGCTTCGTTCGCAATTTCTTCATCCGTCATATTGGCGAAGTACGACTGAGCCTGATCTTTTAAATCTGTGAAACACTCATAGGTTGCGAAAAAAATCATACACATCTCCTAGATAACCGCGTTGCATTCCAAAGCTGCATCGACAAATTGAAATTCCCATCTATTAAAAATGTTCATTGCGGACATTAATAATAGACTCAGTGACATTATCTTTGATCACATGCCAATACCACTCTTTGAACTGAACCGGTTTTCCAAATGAAGCCGAAAGGCTGATTTTATAGGCCCACGATATAACTCATCATCAAATATTCATCACAAATTCATGGCGTTGTCACACTTTTATTCGAATCATAAATCTCCAGCAACGGGAGATAAGTATGACTTTTGAGGATATAAAAAATGCCATCGAAGATTTATTTGATGGAACACCCCTCTAGGCTACTCTAGTATCCCCTCACCCCAAAAAGGTACATAGATCCTATCGAAATCTATGGGTGGTGTATGGCAAGCACCAAAGCTATGGATCACACGCAACACATCCTGACTCTCGCTTGAAGTGCCTTGGTTCAGAAGCCTCTCCATTAGAAACAGAGACTTCTCTTGCCGAACAGTACCTTTTGGTGAACTCAAGGCAAATCATTCGTCGCTGTCAGGCTCTGAGAAAAGCTCTAATACAAGGATGATAAAGACGCTAGAAGCCCGTATTGGCCGATACAAGGCGTTAGGTCAGCCTAAGGGAGACTGGGTGATCGCAAGAGAATTTTAAGGATATGGCGAGAACATAGAGCGTATAGCTCATGAGATTCTCAAAAATGCTTTGAATAAAGAAGCACCCGTTGGCGAAGTCTTTAAGTGTTCAGTACTAGAGGCTGTAAGAGCTGTCGAAGAGGCCATTCGGCTACACAATTTAAGTGCGTAAGGTTGAAGCTAGGCAGTACCATTACCGGCAATAACAACGCTTCGGCAGAGTTTTTGCTATACTTTGAAAAAGTCGACTACCGATCCGCTCTTCTGGAAAAAACAGGTGAAGAAACGGGTGAAGTTTTAAAAAATTTCTAGATAGACGCACTTAAGTTATTGATTTAACTGGTGCAAGTGCCGGGACTCGAACCCGGGACCTCTCCCTTACCAAGGGAGTGCTCTACCAACT
>JGI24917J38488_100840_pt1 | contig 21638 bp, 13 predicted proteins | sample LinPfosmplate5_FD_38488 | JGI IMG/M metagenome (IMG submission 38488)
AGGGCATCGATATGTTTGATTGCGTAATGCCTACAAGAAACGCGCGTAATGCGCATTTATTTACGTCCAAAGGCCTGCTAAGGCTGCGCAATAGTCGCTTCCGCAATGATACCGGCCCACTGGATGAAGAGTGCGATTGCTACACCTGTCAGAATTTCAGTCGGGCCTACCTGCATCACCTAGATAAATGCCGTGAAATGCTGGGTGCGCAGCTGAATACAATCCATAATTTGCACTATTATCAGACACTGATGGTGAGTTTGCGTGAGGCTATAGAACAGGGTAAATTGAGCGCTTTTGTCAGCCGTTTCCAGGAAGATCAGCAAAAATTGTCCTAATATTTTCCTTGATTTAAGCGCTAGGTACTTGAAAATAAAACAATAATCCCAAGTTAGAGTGGGTGCGCTACGCTAGCAGGCCTGGGGTTTTTGCACAGCATGTATTTGAAAAGAAGAAACGGCGTTCGCAGGTAATCTACAGCGAACGCAATAATCGATATAAGAACTGCATTGAAGTCGGTACAATCAGCGTCTTTTCTGTCTGAGCAGAACATCTAACTCCCTGAGAGAGTCATTTATGAATTTAATTTTCCCCACAGCCTATGCACAAGAAGCATTGGAACAGCCCTCGATGACTTATAACTTGATCCTATTCGGCGGTATGTTCGTGCTGTTCTATTTGATCTTGTGGCGTCCGCAGTCCAAACGTGCCAAAGAACATAAAGAGTTGATTACCAGCGTCTCCAAGGGAGACGAAATAATGACATCCGGTGGACTGATGGGCAAGGTTACCAATGTAAACGATGACTATATAGCCGTTGAAGTTGCGGAAAATGTAGTACTAAAGTTGCAAAAATCTTCAGTCGCCGCGGTTCTGCCGAAGGGCACAATTAGTCAGATCTAGTTGCGTCGGAATTTAGTCGCACGCGTTTATTCACCGACGATAAAGAGCTAGCTGGTAGCACAATATGTTAAACAAATACCCGGCCTGGAAAAACATCCTCATTCTTATAGTGGTTATCTTGGGATTTTTGTATTCCTTGCCGAACCTCTATCCCGACGATCCCGCCTTGCAGATTTCTCATGAGCTCACCGAGTTGAGCCAGGGGGATATGCCAGTCATTACGTCAGCATTAGAAGCGGCGGAGGTCGATTTCTTCGGTGAGGAAATAGACACAGAGAGCATTCGGATTCGCCTAAACACTCTCGATGATCAACTGCGTGCGAAGACGGCTATAGAAGATGCCTTAGGTGAGAGCTATATCGTTGCCCTGAATCTTGCCCCCACTACTCCAGGTTGGTTGCAGGCCATAGGCGCAGGTAAAATGAATCTTGGCTTGGACTTGCAAGGTGGCGTGCACTTTCTGATGGAAGTGGACATGGACGCGGCGATAATACGTCGCATGGAAGACAATCTAAGCAATGTAAGAACCATATTAAGAGAGCAAAGAATTCGCAGTCGTGGCTTGAATCTGATGTCGAACTCACACTTAGAAGTGCGTTTCGCAAATGATGAAGATCGTAGCCAAGCCAGATCGGAAATGGTAACTATCTTTCCGGAATTACAAATGCAGAGCCGCGAAGCAGAAGGCGTATTCATTCTCGATATGCGGATGACACCGGCTACCGCGCTGCAAATTCAAACTGATACCCTGCAAGCAAATAGAACGACATTGCTGAATCGTGTCGACACACTCGGTGTGTCGGAGCCAACTGTGCAGCAGCAGGGCTCGGATCGAATCGTGGTCGAGCTGCCGGGCATGCAAGACCCTGCGCAAGCCATTCGAATTCTGCAGCGAATAGCCACATTGGAAATTCATCTTGAGTCTGAATTAGGCGCGTCTAGCCTCAGCTACGAGACCTATGACTACGAAGGTATACCAGTTAATGTCGACAACAGTGTGGTCCTGCAGGGCGACAGTATAAGCAATGCGGTTTATCAGCTCGATCAGAACAGTCAGCCTTCGGTGGTTTTGAGTCTCGATGCGCAGGGTGGCAATCAGATGAACCGTGCGACTCGCGACAATGTGGGCCGGCGCATGGATATACTCTTAATCGAGACTAAATCGCGGACCATCACAAGCATCAATGAAGACGGCGAAGAAGTCGAAGATATTGAGTTCTATGAAGAGAAAGAACTCATCATGCACGCGACTATTCAACAGGCTTTGGGTCGTCAATTTAGCATCACCGGGCTGACCCCGCGCGAGGCAAGCGACTTAGCTCCGCTTATTCGCTCGGGATCGTTAGCAGCTCCTATGACGATTGTTGAGCAATCAGTTATTGGGCCGTCAATGGGACAGGAAAATCTCGACCAGGGCTTGTTGGGCGTGCAAGTGGCTTCCGGTCTCGTCGTGCTTTTTATGCTGTTTTATTACCGTACTTTTGGCATGGCTGCAAATGCTGCGCTTATCATGAATATTCTGATGATTGTAGCGGTGATGTCTTCGATAATTCCGGCGACACTGACGCTGCCGGGTATCGTTGGTATCGTGCTTACGGTGGGCATGGCGGTTGATGCGAATGTGCTCATCTTCACGAGAATTCGCGAGGAGTTGGGGGCTGGTTCACCGCCGCAACAGGCCATCGACGCGGGATATAACCGTGCATTCACGACTATTATCGATGCGAACCTGACTACCTTTTTAGTGGCAGCGGTACTCTATACTATCGGTACTGGCCCTGTGCGCGGCTTTGCAATCACCTTGATGATTGGCATTATCACGTCTATGTTCACTGCCATCATCGGCACGCGAGCAATTGTAAATTTGGTCTATGGCGGCAAGTCAGGAAAGACGCTCTCCATAGGCAGTTACAGGAAAAATATTAAGCAAGACGGTCTGAATATAGCGGCGGGAAAATAGATAAATATGTTACTACCTGAAAAACAAATCGATTTTATGGGTGTGCGCAAGATTGCGGGCATAGGATCTATTGTTCTGATAATTGTTTCCATTGTATCGCTGGCGTTCAACTCGTTGGAGTTTGGCCTGGATTTCACCTCCGGCACATCGGTTCGCTTGAGTTACTCTGAGGCAGTTGTCGTGGCAGATGTTAATCAGACGCTTATTGAAAATGGCTATGAAGACGCGGTAGTTGTAACTTTCGGCTCCGATCGCGACATCCGAATTCTTCTGCCGGTAGATGAAACTGTTGCAGTAGGCGAGCAGGCTGCACAGGCAGTTATCGTTGGAGAGTCTATTGCCGAAATGCTACAGGGCAGCAGTGGAAGTGAGATCACGCTGTTAGGCTCCGACTATGTGAGCGCCAAAGTTGGTGGAGAATTGGTTGAGTCGGGCGGCATCGGCATGCTGGTGGCCCTGGCTATTATCATGGTGTACATCGCCATGCGCTTCCAGTTTAAGTTCTCGGTAGGTGCTGTGGTGGCCCTTGCGCATGATCTTATTATAACCCTAGGGATTTTTTCCCTATTTCGAATCGAATTCAATCTGAATACATTGGCTGCACTGTTGGCAATTATTGGGTATTCATTGAACGATACTATCGTGGTATCGGATCGTATTCGCGAAAATTTCCGCCGCCTGCGTAAGGGCACGCCGCTTGAGATGGTTAATATTTCTCTCAATCAAACACTGTCACGTACCTTGATTACTTCATTAACTACGCTACTGGTGCTCTTCTCTATCCTTTTTATCGGTGGCGAATCTACTCAGGGATTTGCAGTGGCGCTTATCATCGGTGTGGTGATCGGCACTTATTCTTCAATCTATATTGCCTCGAATGTCATCCTGTACATGAACGTGACTCGTGAAGACTTGATGTTGCCCGTAAAGGAAGGCGCTGAGTTGGACGATATTCCCTAGTAAGAGTGCGTAACACGTCGGTATCTTCCCGAGTTGGGCGAGTCCTGCTACAAATAGCACTTGGCGATCACTTGCATAATTGCTATGTTTTAGTCCGTCAAAATCTAATGTGCATGTAGGACGTTTATAGAGGGCGGTTCAGTTTGATTCACTCGCGGCAACAATCTCAGCGCATTAAGCAGGCTCTCTTTAGTAGGCGCCTCACGTTTTCAGTGCTATTGCTGCAATTCTCTTTGTTTCTACCTCTCAAATCGCTCGCTCAAGATCCCAGCTTATTCCCTAGACCTGCCGAATTGGAGCCCGCCATAAGCTTCTGGGTTCGCGTGTATACCGAAGTCGACACGCAAAGTGGCTTCCTGCACGACTCACAGCATCTAGATGTTATCTATACTGATCTGCGCTTAAATCGCAGCGCGATAGAGGCTAGACGTAGCCAAATCCAAGAAGACTTGCGAGTGCTGGCAACCGGTGAGCGTGATCAGCTTACAGATTCACAGCGTGAGATCCTTGCGCTTTGGCCAATTGATGTGAGTAGCCAGACCCTGCGCGCGGCGGCTTCCAATGTTCGCTGGCAGTTGGGTCAGTCAGATAGGTTCCTTGGCGGATTGCAAAGGTCGGGTGCCTACCGGCAACACATAAACAATGTTATACAAGAAAAAGGTCTTCCAGCGGAGCTTGGAGTGCTTCCTCACGTCGAGTCGTCATTCAATCCCGGTGCTTTTTCTAGTGCATCGGCTGCAGGCATGTGGCAGTTCACTCGTGCCACCGGTCAACGCTTCATGCGTATCGATCACATAGTCGATGAGCGAATGGATCCTTATACAGCGACCAGCGCGGCGATGAGCCTGCTTGAATACAACTACAGCGTGCTCGGGACCTGGCCTCTGGCGCTAACTGCCTATAACCACGGAGCTGGTGGAATCGCCAGAGCCGTAAGGGAAACGGAAACTACCGATATCGAAAAGATTGTCGCGAACTATAAGGGTCGATCATTTGGTTTCGCATCGCGGAACTTTTATGCACAATTTCTTGCTGTCAATGAGGTAGAAAAAAATGCCGAGGAACATTTCGGCGCTGTGCGTTTTAATTCCGCGCCAAATTTTAGAGAGGTCGAGACAGACGCATTCATCGATGCTGAAGTATTTGCGAGTTCTGTTGGTATCAGTTTGGAGCAACTACGCGCTGACAATCGAGCGCTGCGCCCTGTCGTGTGGGAGGGCAATAAGAGAATTCCTGCGGGTTTTAGAATCAAGGTGCGCGAAGAGGTTGTTGCTTCGGGAGATATCTTGGCGATGGTACTTGCCGATTTTAAATTCCCAGTACAGACCCCTGATATAGCCTATGTGGTTGAACGCGGCGACAGTCTCTCGGTTATCGCTAGGCGCTTTAATACGTCTGTGACTAGGCTTGCCTCATTGAACCAACTGCAAAGCCGGAACAGAATTCAAATCGGCCAGCGCCTATTACTTCCTCAGGATAATAGCCAACAGGCTTCGACTGTAGCTGTTGTTGCCGAAGAGGGATCGTACACAGTTCGCAGAGGCGATACCGTTTCACTAATTGCTGCCCGCTACGGCGTTACTGAACAGGCACTTTTGGGTGTGAATGGGATTCAAGATCCACATAGAATTTATCCAGGACAGCAATTAACGATGCCTGGTCAGGGCGATGCCGGGGTTCAGTTAGCAGGGATAGACGCGACCATCGCTGCAACTCAGACGATCCAGGCTCAACTTGCAGAAGAAGTCGTGGCTTTTACCGAACCGGTCAGTGATACGCCGGCATCAACGCCAGAAGAATTAGAACCGCTTACCTTAGTGCGCCTGCCTCCTGCGGCAGTCTTGCCGGACAATCAAGAACTGGACGCCCCAGTTACCGACGAAGAGAGCACGGCCGAGGCATTGGATCCTGTGGTAGATTTTAGTGAGAGTAATGAACAACTCGTCGAGAGCTTGTCTGCTGACCCTTCAGATTACACTGTAGCGGGTAACAATACTGTAGAAGTTCAGGCGTCAGAAACACTAGGGCATTTCGCCGATTGGCTGGGTATTCGTTCTTGGGATGTGCGTAGGTTAAACAATATGGCATTTCGCGACCCAGTTATCGTGGGCAAGCGCCTGACTCTGGATTTCTCGAGGGTGGATATTGCGGAGTTCGAGCTTAAGCGTCGAGAATTTCATTCGACTTTGCAGCAGGAATTCTTTAGTAACTACCGCATTCAGGGTGTCGAGCAATATGAGATCAAGCGAAACGACAATATCGGCGCCATCGCGAGGAATCGTTATTCAACTCCTATCTGGTTGGTGCGGCAGTACAATCCCGAGTTGGATTTCAATCGCATACAAATCGGCCAGAAAATCGCCTTCCCACTCGTTGAGCAGGCAGAGTAATCGTGCTACTTCTTCTTTGTTCGAAAAAGCCTTTCCAAAAGCTCCGCATACTTGGGTCGAAGTGCCTTGTGAGAAAAGCCATCTAAGGTGACCCTTGGCAGCGCTATATTATTTGCTAGCATTGTTTGCCAAATCTCAAGTTGCTTGAGAATTTCCGCGCAATTCGCTTCGTCCTCGCAGCTTTCATTGATGCCTTTATTGAAAGTGTAGAGAAACTTACTATCTATGTATTCGGGATAGACCAGCGCGTTAGGTACAACAGGCGTGCAGCCTAACGTGCAGGCTTCCTGTATGGCAAGACCCTGGAAATCATGCAGTGCGGTGGAAAGTACGACTTCACATTGCTTAAGCAAAGATATATACCTCTCACGCTTCTCGACAAAACCGAAGCTACCCTGATCGATCGAAAGGTCCGCAGCATGCTGCTCTAGTAGTATTGCAATCTTCTCAAATTCTGCAGGGGACGATCTGAATTGTTGTCCGACTACATGGAGCCTGATTGGTAATCGTTGTGTAAGGATTGCCTGCGCTAAACACAGTAAAAGTCTCGGTCCCTTGTCATACTCCCAACGATGATTCCAGACCACATCGAGAATTTGCTTGGGCCTTTCTAGCATTGCAGACGTTACTGGCTCGAATGGGAACTCTTCTAATGGAACCGGGATGACGTCGCTCTTCTCAATTCTCTCAAGCAGTTCCGGAGGAAGTTGGTCTGGTAATTTTTTCAGTAATTCTCTGGTCCCTTGCAAAAAAGTGGATCGGTTGTAATGACTGTTGAAGACGATGGCATCCGCACAGAGGGCCGAATAGAGCGGGACTAACTGTGGCTCTACGTTGTTGCTTCTTTGCTTGCTGCCTATCGGGTAAACGAACTGATTCTCATGAAAATAGAGCAAGGTGGGTAACTGCGCGATGCGGGGGATGAACCCACGAAGACTTGCCAGATCAACCATCGAGGTAGCAATGAGTAAATCGTAGTCTTGATTGAGCAGGTCTTTTTCGTTTAAAGCCCATTGCAAGCTATTGCCTCTTATCCGCCAGTTGAAATGGCGCGGCGGCAGTACGAGTTGAGTCCAAGTGTGCTCGGGAAACATCTCGAGAAGTCTGCCGCGCCACATTTTGTGACTCATGGCGTCATAAGCGGAGAGCAGTAAAATTCGGTAATTCATCAAAGGTTCTTTCATTGCAAATCAATCGGGGAATAATTCTGGCATAATTCAGCGCCTCAGCTTAGCGTGCGTGATCGAATAAGTCAGCAGCGACGCTGGAGCCATTTAACAATTAGTCACGGACAGTGACTGCGGGGGAGCAATGACAATTAAACTTCACGGTATGAGCTATAGTAACTATTACAATATGGTTAAGGCCATCATGATAGAAAAGGGAATGGATTTCGAGGAAGTTCATGTGTTGCCAAATCAGAAGCCTGCGTTCTTGCTTAAGAGTCCGATGGGTAAAGTGCCCTTTTTGGAAACCCAGGACGGCTTGCTAAGTGAAACCGGCGTCATGATCGACTATATCGATAGTCTGAAAATTGGCCCTTCACTCTATCCAGAGGATCTCTTTGCCCAAGCAAAGGTCAAGGAGTTGATAAGGCATCTTGAACTTTATATCGAATTGCCAGCGCGACGCTTGTATGGCGATGTGTTCTTCGGCAATCCGGCGACGGCTGAACTCAAAGGACAGGTTAAGCTGCAGCTAGAAAAAGGATTCGCTTCATTGCAACACTTGGCGGGTTTTGACCCCTACTTGGCGGGGAAAGAGATGAGTTACGCGGATTTTTACTACAGATTTAGCGTAAGTCTAGCAACCATAGTGTGCAAGAAGGCGCTAAATTGGAACGCGTTGAGTGAGCAGCCAAACATTCAGGCGCTAATGGATCTGATGGATGAGCGTGAATCTATTCAGAAGGTTCAGGCAGATCAGGCGCGAGACGCCTGATCTTGTCTGAGTAGACATTAACCCTAGCGATGCGGCGTTCTTTCGAGAATGCCTGCATTACTACCCATATCGAGAATGGTCTCGATATTTGCTTCGATATCCTCGACTGATGCGCCTAGACCAAGGTTGACGCCAACATTTTCTCTAACGTCAGCAGAATAGTAGCGTCCGCCAGCAGCCTGAATGATGCGGCCATTGGGCGCTTTTTCCGAGCAGAGATAAACCACGGCTGGTGTAACGAGTTCAGGAGCTAGTTTCTCGGCGCTGCCCTCAAAGCCTGGCAGTTCGACTGTCATTCTCGTCGCGGCGATGGGTGCTATTGCATTAGTGAAGACGTTGTACTTGGCGCCTTCGAAACGCAGTGTATTCATAAATCCAACTAAACCTAGCTTTGCAGCACCGTAGTTGGCCTGACCGAAATTCCCAAACAGACCCGAAGTGGACGTGGTCATAATGATGCGACCGTACTTCTGTTCGACCATGATGGGCCAAACACACTTCGTTGCATTGAGACTGCCGGTAAGATGAACATCAATAACTGCATGCCAGTTCTCTAGCTCTAGCTTTGAGAAAGTTTTGTCTCTTAGGATGCCGGCATTGTTAACCAAAATATCGATGCGGCCCCATTTTGCTATGGTTTCATCAACCATCGCCTGAACTGCTTCGAAATCAGTAACCGACGCATCGCTGGACATTGCTGTGCCGCCGTTATCGCGAATTTCCTGTGCTACCTGTTCGGCGGCGGTGGCTGAGCCTCCGCTGCCGTCTACCGAACCCCCTAGATCATTGACTACTACTTTTGCGCCGCGTCGACCCAGTTCTAAGGCGTGCTGCTTGCCTAATCCGCCACCAGCACCTGTTACTATCGCTACTTGACCTTCGAAATTGATTTTCATACTGCTTCTCCTGCTATTGCTGAATCGACTATGCCTGCCCATTTCTCATAGGTTCCATCAGCAGGCTCTTTCAAATGTGGGCAGGATTCTATGCTGATGGCGCGTCTGCTGCAATGCGTGTGATGCTACATGCTAAAAAAAGCTGGAAGTAATACGCTGGCGTCATTGCTATGATAACGCTATCGGTTAGTCTGCTTGGGGCAACCTTTACTCAGCAAAGCAAGGTGGTAGAGAAGGACTATGACAGATATCAAACCCGTACCGGCAGCAACCGTGGTAGTCATTCGGGAGACGGCTAACAAGACGGATCTTGAGGTATTATTACTTAAGCGAAACTCTAAACTGGTCTTCCATGGAGGCCATTGGGTATTCCCCGGGGGGCGCGTTGACGCGGCAGACTTCGCGCTAGACGGGCAAGGATTGGAGTATAAGGCCGCACTGCGTGCGGCAGTGCGGGAGACGAAAGAGGAGGCAGGTATCGATATCGATATCGATCAATTGGTTCATACGGCCCACTGGACTACTCCTCCCAAACTGCCTAGGCGTTTCTGCACCTGGTTCTTCCTTTGCCCGCTTAAGGAACCGGCTACTGTGGTGGTAGACAACGATGAAATTCTGGAGCATCGCTGGATTACGCCACGTGAAGCCCTGGCCGATGCGGCGGTTGATAAATGGGTTTTACCACGGCCAACGATGGTGACGCTGCGGGATATCGAGATGCATCGCTCTCTAGAGGCACTGCTCGAAGATGCCAATCAACGAGATATTCGTGTGTTTCCTAAGGATTCAACCTATTACCGTCCGCAGGAAATGGGCTGCTAAGCTCCTGGTAACAAGCCTAGCCTGCTTTTATATAGGGCAATATCTGGCCCAAAACTGGGCAATTCACGGCTGCATTCGGCCAATTGTCACACTGGCTGATTTTGCTGGTTCTTTGTCGGTAATTCCGCCCATAAGCCCTTGCAATTCCGGGCGGGTTAATGGGATAGTTAAGCCGTACGAATGCAACAATCTGTCAGTGTTCGCGGTCAGTAAAACTGGGGCTTTTCGCCTTTTTCCGCGCCAAATTTCAATGACCGAGTCGCGTTCGGACGTCGCCTAGCGAGGAGCAACAAGTACTAAATAAGTCTTCCTATTCACTGTAGCCAGAAGAGCCTTTATGTCGTCTCCCACATTCGAAAGTCTTCGCGAAACCCTGAAGAACCTTCGTCGTCGTCGCAGCAACCTGTTCATTGTGAAGCAGGTGAGCTATTTCGTTATCGCCTTTTTCGTATTAATTTTGTCGCTCAGCGCGGCGACACTCTGGTTAGAACCCGACAAGACCGGCACAACAATTTTATTTACAGTGTCAGTGTTGAGCATTGGCTTACTAGTCTGGCGCTTGATCCAGGTTTTGGGGAGACAGACAACCGATGACCGCAAACTCGCCCATTATGTAGAAGATCATATTCCTGATTTAGAGCAGCGCCTGCTAACCTCGCTGGAGTTTACCGAAGAGGATTTAGCGAACGGCAAGCGCGGTGTTTCTCAGCAGTTCATTCAACAGCTGTGGTTGGATGCGCAAGAACACGTGCAGATTCAACAAGAACAGGTTAAGACAGTTGCCCCTGCTAGAACTTCCTACCTTTCTTTCGCATCGGCGGCCGGCGTTGCCTTCGTGGTGATGGGAATGTTCCTTAGCTCCGACGTTCTATTCAATGCGGCAAGTCGACTGGCATGGCCATTCGCGATCAGCGAGCCGGTAGTCGTTGTTGAGGTGCTGCCAGATATCGAAATCAGTGTTGAACCGGGCGATCTGGAGATGCAGCGCGGCGATAGCGTGACGATCATAGCTCGCGTTAGGAACGCGATACCCGGCACAATTAATCTGCGCCTTCAAGATGATAATGTGAATTGGCGCGACGCAACAATGAACCGCGATGGCAGTGGCAGCGACAACGCAACTTATAGCTACTTCATTCCTTCTTTGGCGGAAGACACCACTTACTATGTGACCTTTGATGAGCGTGGCGAGCAGAGTTCAGCGCAATATCAGATCGACCTGTTCGATCTACCGCAAATCGAGCGAATCGATTTAGCCATGGACTATCCCGAGTACACGGAAATTGAGGACATCACGGAAGAAGACAGTGGCGATTTAGTAGTACCTGAAGGAACGGAAGTAGAGCTGCTAGTAACCTTCAATAAAAATATTAGGGCAGCAATTGTAGAGTTCGACGAAAGTTATAGCGCGGATGAAGATGAAGTCAATCTACTGCCTCCTTATGAAGATATTAGCCTAGTGATGAATGGTAATATAGGCCGCGCTAAATTTACTGTGAATCAAGATGGTGTGTATCGTATTTCCGCGACCGATTTTTCTGATTTGCAAAGTAAGAATCCACTCGACTATTTCATTCGCTCTATCGAAGACACACCTCCTGAATTGGTATTGAAGAGGCCGGGCCAAGATCAAGATGTTATGCCTTTGGAGGAAGTTGTACTCGAGATTGACGCTAGCGATGACTATGGCCTGAGTAAATTTACCCTGAATTACAGTGTTGTAGGCGCGGACGAAGTACAAGTTGATTTTCTACCCGAACAGAATTTGCGCGAGGTGTCTGGCGACGAGCTTATCTACTTGGAAGACCTTGATGTAGAGCCTGGCGACTTCGTCAGCTATTTCCTTACTCTTGCTGACAACAACGGTCTTGAGGGACCGGCTGAAGTTATATCCGATATTTACTTTCTGCAGGTTATTCCCACCGATCAGGAATTTCGCCAATCCGGCGGTGGCGGTGGCGGTGGTGGCGGAGGCGGTGGTGAAGGCGAAAGCGCCGATAGCAGCGCTTTGGTGCAGATACAAAAAGATATCATCGCGGCGACATGGAAACTAAAGAACAGACAGGCGAAGGTGTCGCCGGAAGAATTTGCATCCGATGCTGAGATTATTTCAGAGTCTCAACTCGAGGCGACTGAGCGGACTCGTCGCTCTATAGACCGTCTTGCTGAGCGTGTCAGTTTCTCTGATGCGAGCTACGATGCCGCCGTAGAAAACCTTTCATTGGCCATAGATCAAATGAATCAGGCGGCGGATGAGCTTGGTAAGGAGCAGATCAACAGTGCCTTGAAACCCGAGCAGCTAGCACTTCAATATGTCTTGAAGGCTGAGGCGAATATCAATCGCACTAATATCTCCATGGAGCAAGGCGGCGGTGGCGGCGGCGGTGGTGGCGCTCAACAGGAGCGTGAAGATCTTCGCGAACTTTTCGAGATGGAGATGGGGCAGCTTGAAAATCGCTACGAGACACCAAACAGTGCTGGTGGGGGTGGCGGCTCGCAGCAGGAAACTGAAGAAGCGAATAAGCTGGAAGAACTCGCTCGCAGACAAGAGGGTCTGACTCGTGCGCAGCGCAATCTAGCCAGACGCGAAGAACAAATGAGCGAGGAGCAGAGGCGGCGCGAATTAGAACGTCTAATGCGTCAGCAGGAGCAGCTCAGCCGTGAGGTGGAGCAGTTAGCTCAGCAGTTGAACCGTGGCCAACAAAGCGCTCAATCACAACAGCAAAGCCAGCAAGCTTCCTCGCAATCGCAATCACAGTCCCAATCCCAATCGAGTAGTGCCTCGTCTTCTTCGGGCAGCGCTAGTGGTGGGCAGCAACAGCAACCGCAGACGGCCTTGCAGCGAGCAGCACAGCAAATGCAGGAAGCCTCTCAGAGTGAGACGGCAGCAATTGCAGCCGCCAGATCGCAAAAGGCGTTGGAGAATCTGCGCGAGCAGCAACGTGAGATGAGTCAACAGTCCGAGCGTTCTGTGAATCAGCTTGCGCAGAATCTTGGTCAGCGTGGGCAGCAACTGCTGCAACAGCAACGAGATCTGCAAGAGAGCTTGCAGGAAACTATCCAAGAGCAGGGGCTTGGACAGACGCGACAAGCCGTTCGCGATGATGCCAATCTGCAGAGCCTCATCGAGGCGCAGCAGCAACAGCAAAAAGATCTGAAAGAAATTGAGGACATGCTTAGAGCGATTATTGCTCGTGGTGACAACGAAGATCAGCGTTTGATGTCTCAGGCGCAGGCAGCGAGCCGGGAACTCAGACCGCTTCGCGAAGAGATGCAGACTAGCAACCGCGTCTTACGCAATGGCATGGTGAATCTATCGGTAGACATAGAGCAGGAGCTCGAGGGTTCGATTGAAGAATTCGCGCAGAGCCTAGCAGCATTGAACCCCTCTAGCGGAGACTCTGCGTCAGATCAAGTGCAACAGGTGGCAAGCGATGCTGCGCAATTGCGTCAGCAGGTAGAAGATCTCGAGCAACAGGCTTTAGCGTTCAATGAGGCAGGGCAGGAATCAGGAGGCGAGGTGCCATCGTTACGGGAGATGCGCGAGCAATTGGAGCAGACGCAACAACTAGCGCAGCAACTCACGCAGCAATTGCAAGATCAAGCGCGTGCTGGGGGTAATCAGCCAGGTCAGCGCGGTCAATTGGGCCAGCAGCGAGGTCAACAAGGCCAACAAGGTCAACAAGGTCAACAAGGTCAACAAGGTCAAGGAAGTGGACAACAACAGGCCGCTGGAGGTGGCGCAAGCAGTGAACAGCAACCAGGGTCGGGCGGGCGTGTAGGTGCTCAAGGTACGCCGAATACTATTGGCAATGCCAGATCGATTCGCCAGCAATTGACGCAGCAAGATATCGAAGACTTTCTCAATCAACCAGAACTATTTAGACAACTACTCCAACCAATAACAGAACTCGAGGGAGCACTGCGCGCGCAGGCAGAGCTGGATAACATCAACAACAAACTCTACGCCACCGTTGATGAAGATATCCCTGATGAGTACCGAGATCTGGTGGAAGAATACTATCGTGTATTGTCTGAGAACCAGGGATCAGCGAATACAGATCAGTAGCAATGGAATACTCACAACCTAACTTTTTAACGGCTCTCGAAGACGGCACATTCACTTTTGCTTACGGCATTAGTCCATGGCTATTTGCCCTATTGGTTGTGCTGATCACGATCGGTGTTTGGTTTGCCTATCGTAAAACAACAAGGCAGCTCAGTACCCCTTGGAAGGCTTTTTTTATTGGCATACGCTCTAGCGTATTGGTACTGCTTCTGTTTTGTTTGTTAAGACCGGTAGTGACTACGCTGCAGGTTTCGCCACAAGAAACTTACCTCGCTGTGTTAATCGATGATTCGCAGAGCATGGCCATCGCTGACCTTCCTGATGGGCAAACTCGGCAGGCCGCCGTCGAAGAACAACTCTATGAAAACGGTCTACTCGATGGACTTTCCGAGTCCTTTCAGATCCGCACTTTTCGTTTCGATAACCAGACACAGCGAATAGCTGGCATAGAGGAATTGAGCGAAGAAGGCACCGCTTCATCTATCGATCAGGCCTTAAGTTATGTAGATGATCAGCTTAACGGACTTCCCCTGGGCGGCATAATTTTAGTCAGTGATGGCGCCGACAATAGCGATGATGATCCTCTGGCTACCGCTCAAGATTTTGGTGCCAGACAGATACCAGTATTCACCATCGGAGTAGGACAGGAAGATATTCCTCAAGACATCGGCATTGTCGATGTGAGTGCTGCGAAGACAGTCTTGGAAGGCTCTGTCTTCAATGTGCAAGTTGCGGTAAATCACCAGGGCTATGAAGGGCAAGAAGTCGAGCTTTCCATAATGGATGGAGATACTCAGGTAGTCTCCGATGTGGTCATTCTAGGCCCAGAGGGAGTGACTCGCCGCTTTGAGCTAGAGATAACCCCCGAGCGTCCAGATTTGATTGTGTATGACCTAAATGTCGAATTGCAGACAGGTGAGATCATCGACAAGAACAACAGTTACAGTTTTTTGGTGGATAACACTGAGAAAGAAGCGCTGGACATACTTTATTTAGAAGGCCACCCACGCAACGAATACAAGTTTATACGCCGTGCGGTGTCCGGTGACAATTCACTTCGCCTGGCAACCTATCTGCAAACCGGACCAGAAAAATACTATCGTCAGGGTATCGAATCGGCTACAGAACTAAGTAGTGGTTTCCCTGAGGATCGCGAGGAGTTATTTGAATATGAGGCGATCGTGCTGGGTGACATAGAGTTCGATTTCTTCAATGCTGACCAACTGCAAATGCTAGAAGATTTCGTTGCCGAACGCGGCGGCGGTTTTCTGATGAGTGGAATGGTAGACGAAGAATTTATTGGTAGCCCAATAGCTGATATTTTACCTATTACCCTTGTCGAAGAGGGCTTCTTGCCTGCTCATCTGCGTGGCGGAATTCGCCGCGGTGATCACCCTACCGGAGAACTCTTTTATCCGCGACTCACCAGCAATGGGGAATTTTCACCTTTGCTGCGTCTCTCCGCCGATGATTCACAGAATCAAGCGCTGTGGAGACAGATGCCTCAATTACAAGGTACTTACGTAACGGGTCGGATCAAGCCCGGCGCGGAAGTATTAATAGAGCATCCCTTGCTGCAATACCAAAATCAGGCGCTTCCACTTCTCGCATCACAGCGCTATGGCTCGGGTCGCAGCATGTCCTTGACCACCGCAAGTACCTGGCGTTGGCAGATGATGCTGCCTGCAGCAGATGAGTCTCATGAAACACTCTGGCGTCAGATATTGCGTTGGCTGGCCGTCTCTGCCCCGGAACGCATTACAATTGAGTTTGATCGCGAGTTTTACAACGTAGGTGATGAGGTTAATGTAAGGGCGGTTGTACTCAACAATGAGTATGAAGCAGACAACGATGCGACGCTGTGGATGCAGACTTCAAATCCCCTTGAAGAATTTATCGACGCTCCGATGGAGTGGGATATTGAAGAAGATGGCGTCTATAGGGCGAACTTCATTGCTGGCGAGGAAGGAGTCTATAGTCTGCTCATCGATGTAGCGAGCGCATCGGGAGAGACCAGCGATTCCAGCGCAGAGAAGACAGCGGCCTTCGTAGTCACGCCATCGCTGCGTGAATACTCAAACGCCGAACTCGACAGCGCTCTTATGTCCCGCATCGCCGAGGTTAGTGGCGGCAGCTATTTCAACTTGTCGCTAGCAAGCGAATTGGCTACTACGATCGAATTTACTCCGAACGCCTATTCTCGCGAAGTGCAGATAGATCTTTGGGATCGCCCCTGGTTGTTAGCCCTCTTAATTCTATTACTGTGTGTAGATTGGGTAAGCAGACGAACCAAAGGTTTGTCGTAACGTATGAGCGCAACATAAATAAACTTATGAAGACTATGAATCTCTTTTTGAAAAATCTCGCTGTCGGTTTAGGGGTATTGCTTGCCAATGCCGCTAGCGCACAGGGTGATGGCAGTTCCAGCGAGAACGATTTCTTTCTCGATAGGGCAGATTCAACAAAGTACGCTGTGATTCTTGCTGGCCCAACGGTCGGTGACGAGAATAAATCACAGTTTCGGCAGTGGGCATTTTCACTCCACGATATTTTAGCTAGGGACTATGGCTATAGTTCCGACACGATCTCTTTGTTGTATGACCGCGGTGAAGTGGAAGGAGCCGGTAGTCAGAGAATCGATGCCGCCTGCGACTTGGCGGGCATTCAACAAGAGCTTACTCGCTTGCAATCAGTGGTTCAGCCGGGGGATCAGATAACAATTTATCTAATCGGTCATGGCAGTGGAGCGGAAGAAGAGTCGAAGTTTAATATCGTTGGCCCTGATATTACCGGTGGGCAATTTGCTGGTATGTTGGATGTCTTCGATCAACAGGACATGATTATAGTCAATACAACCTCGGCGAGTTATGGATTTTCAGCGTCTCTATCTAACGAGGGGCGCGTTGTAGTTTCATCTACGCGATCTTCCTCAGAAAAATTCGATCCGATCTTCTCGAACTACTTCATCGAGGCGCTAGATAATCGCAATGGAGATAGAGACAAGAACAATCGGGTGTCTATTTTAGAAGCATTCAACTATGCCAAGAGTAACGTAGAAGAATTTTATGAAGAACAAGGTCGGTTGGCCTCCGAGCATGCAGGCCTTGATGACAATGGCGATGCGTTGTTTAGCCTGAACCCAACTGTGGCTGAGATCGATGGCAGGCTGGCGGAAATAGCGTACATAGACAATTTGATAGATGACACTGCCGGCCTCTCCGCAGAGGCAATTCAGCTAAAGAGTCGCATGCAGGATTTAGAGCGTTCGGTCTTCATACTAAGAGGGCGTAAGGTAGAATTTCTAGAAGAAGACTACTGGCAGCAGATGGAAGAGTTGCTTGTAGACCTAGCTAGAGCCACGGGACAATTCAATGAAGTCATTAACCAGGGTGAATCAAGTGAACAATAAACCTATGGCGAGAAAACACTGTGTAGCAGCCGTGTTCTTGTTGACGAGTCTGGCATTCAGCGTTTCTGCGCAGGATTCTGGGCAGACTAACACTGGTGAGTCTGCGCTGTTTCGCGGCGAGCAATTATTGATGACAGGCTCCTATGCGGCGGCCACCGATATTTTTCAGATGGCGGATGGCCTTGATCGCAACGAGGGGCTAGTTGGGGCAAGCAAGGCCTACGCGATGATGGGTAACTATATCGATGCGATGAGCGTTGTTGAGGGTGCAATAGAAGACGATGAATATGCACGTTTCCCATTACTCAGCACGCAGCTTGCCGAAGTTAAGCGAGCTGTAGGCGAATCGAAAGAGGCGCTGGAGATACTGGAATCGGTTGTAGCCGGATTGGCTGAGCCGCCGGTGCGTACCTTGGTTCAATACGGCAGCTTACTCGACTTCGTCGGGCAGAAGCAGATTGCGTTCTCGATTTTGGATCAAGCTGTGCAGCGTTATAACAATGGTCTTGTGTTCGCCTCTGAAGACGTAGCGATGGTGGCACTGGCAAGCTGGCTGATGGGTAATTTTCATGATGCGAATAGCCTCTTCAACGAGGCAACGCGCGCAAACCCTAACAATTTAGAAGCTCACTCCCTTTGGGGCGATCTCTTTTTAGAGAAATACAATGCCTCCGATGCTGAGCGCTCCTATCAGGAAGCTATAGATATTAATGGCCGCTATGTACCTGCTCTTGTGGGGATGGCGAATGTAGTTGGTGACGAGCGGGCATTGCAACGTGCACTGGCGATAAATCCTAATTCGATTCCAGCGATGGAAACCTATGGCCAATTGTTGATGGTCAATGGGAGAGAAGAGGAGGCGCAGGACTATTTTGACCGGGTACTTGCTCTCAACCCGGAGTCGTTGAAAACACTTAGCGTGCTGGCCTCACAGGCGGCATTAGAAGAACGCAGCGCGGACTACCAGGGTTATCTTGCGCAGGTTGAATCCTTCAGCCCAAATAATCCGATCTTTCTAGGCAATGTTGCTGACAGTTTCGGTAATAATTATCTATTCGATGAGGCGGTGGAGTTCGCTCGTGCGGCAATTGCAGCAGATCCTCAGTATTGGCAGGGATACACTGTGCTAGGAAGTAATCTAATTCGTCTGGGCGAAGAGGAAGAGGGCAAGACCAATCTCGAGATAGGCTACGAGAACGATCCCTTCAATGTGATGACCTCAAATATGCTAAAGGTCTTCGATACGTTGGAAACTTATGCGACCCTTGAGAGCGAGCACTTCAAGGTGCACATGAGCGAGAACGATGCTGATGTACTCTGGCCCTATCTTGAGCCTCTGCTAGAAGAAAGCTGGGTCACGCTGACGGCGAAGTATGGCTTCGAACCCGAAGGGCCTATCCTGATCGAGGTGTTCGAAAAATCTGAAGATTTTGCTGTGCGCTCGGTAGGACTCCCCGACATCGGCCCGCTGGTGGGAATCTGCTTCGGTAAGGTGATAACACTGATCTCGCCCGATACACTTTCTGCAAATTGGCAGGAAATCGTCTGGCATGAGTTCATGCATGTAATCACCTTGCAGATGACAGGCAATAGGATGCCCCGTTGGCTCTCCGAGGGGATTTCAGTCTATGAAGAACGTGAAGGCAGGCCTTATTGGGGCCGAAGCCAGGGGCTGGATCTAGTACGCGCCTCAGAACAAGACAAGTTGTTGCATGTAGCTGATCTGAATTCCGGATTCTCCGGCGCACAAGACAGTGCCGATCTGGGCTTCGCCTATTTTCAGGCCTATTTGGTGGTTGATTTCATAGCCGATGAGTACGGGTTTGAGAAGCTGGTTGAGCTGGTTGACCAGTATGCCTTTATAAAAGAAGAAGAAGAGCGGTTTGATGAAGTTTTCGGTCAAAATTTAGGGCAATTCGATGCTGCTTTCAGAGGCTGGATCGATCGTCGTGTCGCCGAGATTAACGTCTATGTCCATAGCGAAGATCTGCCCGATGAAGGCGATGGACACGGTCATGGCGTGCGTGAAAACTCAAGCGCGATACTCGCCGAACTCTACAATAACGTATCGCTGAAGCAACATATGCGCGCCCGAATTGAAGAAAATGATCGCGACTTCCAAGCCTACTTACAGCTGGGCATCGTTTTGTTTAAGGAAGAGAGTTTCTTTGAGGCGAAGCAGTATCTGAATCAGGCGTATGAACTCTTGCCATCCTATACCGGCTACCCGAGTCCTCCTCTGGTGCTATCGCAGATTTATGAGCAGGAAGGCAACCGCGAGGCACAGCTACAACAATTGGAATTACTCCTGCAGAATCTCCAACACGACTACGCTTCAGCAATCATCTTGGCCGAGGCGGCCTTAGAGGAAAGTAACTTCGAGCGTGCCGAGTACTATATCGACCGTGCGATCCAGGTAGATCCGTACAGAGCTGACGTGCATCAGTTGAAGGCGAGTTACGCTGAAACAATTGGTGACAGCCAACTGGCGGTTACTGAATACGAAGTGCTACTGAAACTTGAGATCAATGACCCAGCAGAAGCACAGACGAATTTGGCGCAGGCCTATTTGAATAATGGGCAGACTCTTCAGGCGAAGGAAAATATCTTGAGAGCGCTGGAAACGGCACCTAGCTATCAGCGCGCGCAGAGAATATTGCTGCAATCAATCGATGGAGACTCGGATTAAATTGACGATTCTCAAAAATTTCTTGTTGCTTGTTTCCACATTCTTGCTGTTTGTCAGCACGACTGTGGTTGCGCAGGTTTTTCAGTTCGACAATGAGGGTGACTCTGAAATCTACGGAAATGAGATTACCGATTTTCAGTGGATAAGAGGGCAGTACACGAACCATGCCGGCGGAAGTAGAGGTTTTGGCAGGCGTGGTGGCGGCTGGTGGGATACGGATTACCCAGACTCGGATGAGAATTTTTTACGCGGTGTGCAGCGTTACACCAATATCGATACCAACCCACGCAACCATGAATTTATTGCGCTAACCGACCCTAGCCTATTCGAAAATATATTTCTCTATATGAACTGGAAACGAGTGCCAATTGGCTCATCCTCTAGCGGGCCGAACTTCTCTCCCGCGGAAATTGAAGCGCTTCGGGAGTTCATGTTTCGTGGCGGCTTCGTCATGGTAGATGACTTCTGGGGACAGCCGCATCTCGATGACATGTTTGCGGAGATGGGTAAAATATTTCCCGAACGTGAAATCATAAAGTTGAACAATACTCATGAAATATTCCATGTGTTCTTCGACATCGATGAGGTCGCTCAGGTTCCTGGCCGTATGGTGACATGGGACTTTGGAGGGTTCATGAAACTTGATGATCCCAGCTACCCGCCCGAGGTATATGCGATTCTAGACGACGATGGCCGTGTCATGATGGTGGCAAATTACAATACGGATTTAGGTGATGGCTGGGAGCATACTTTTTATAAGGGCTACCCTACAAAGGCGACGAATGATGCTTATAAAATTGGGATTAACTTTTTGATGTATGCGTTCAGTCATTAGTTTTGAGACGAGTTCACTACATCAGTGCAGCACACAGAAAAATTGAGAAAACCGGAAGATAGGGATTAGACATGACAGACATTGAAGAAGTAGCTACAGACGCGGTCGAGGACGAGGCTATCGAAAGCCCGGATGACCTTACGCTCGTTAAGAAGATGCAGGATGGTCGCGATCAGATCGTCACCGAGATCAAAAAAGTTATCATCGGTCAGGATGATATTATCGATGAGCTGTTGATTGCTCTGTTCTCAGGTGGTCACTGTCTAATTACCGGTGTTCCCGGGTTGGCGAAGACGTTGCTGATCAAGACCGTCGCCGATATCCTACAAGTCGACTTTAGCCGAATTCAGTTTACGCCCGATTTGATGCCGGCAGACGTAGTTGGTTCTGAGATCGTTGAGGAAAAAGATGGGAATCGGGTTCTTAAGTTTGTCAAAGGGCCGATTTTTACCAATATCCTACTTGCGGATGAGATCAATAGAACACCGCCGAAGACGCAGTCATCCCTGTTAGAAGCAATGGAAGAGAGACAAGTAACTGCAGCGGGTGTGACCTACCCGATGACGGCGCCTTTCTTCGTGCTGGCTACGCAAAATCCGATCGAGCTTGAAGGTACTTACCCGTTGCCAGAAGCGCAGCTCGACCGTTTCATGTTCAAGATTGAGCTTGGCTATCTAACCGAAGATGAAGAGGTTGAAGTGGTGCGCAGCACCACGCAGACCAATAACACAACTTTATGTGGGATCCCCGGGTACCGAGCTCGA